>Ga0209589_1002733_pt1 | contig 30755 bp, 31 predicted proteins | sample CowpeawhiteBW_FD_187525 | JGI IMG/M metagenome (GOLD analysis project Ga0209589, IMG submission 187525) | Root nodule microbial communities of legume samples collected from California USA - Cow pea white BW (SPAdes) (version 2) | ecosystem: Host-associated > Plants > Roots > Nodule | place: USA...
ATATATATATCTATATATATATATATATATATATATATATATATTCATGTTAAATATATCTCTCAATAATATTAAAATTAAATCGTCCATTTGTTAACATCTTAAGAAGATCTTTTGAAACTTTTCCAAACAATTTCTATTGAGTAAGTTCATCTTCTACATAGAAAAGGAAAATATGAAAGAGGGTCAAACCTATGTAATATCAAATATCAATATTAATAAACTTAACATATGGTAATTGTAACACGTCATCAAGATGTTACTAAAATACCTAGAAAATTCCGCACATTACAAAAACTTTTTTCGCAACTTTGATACTAATGGTCAAAATAAATGAAAAAAAAAAACTAAATTGTTATTTATTCATGCAAAACAACTTGCATTCAATATCCTAAATCCACAATTAAAACAAAGTTTACATTAATTCCAAGATAACTTTGTTTAAAACAAATTTAAATACAAAACTTATTCTTTCCCAATGCTCCTGACTATTGTGTATCCATATCAACATCTACAACATCTGCTCTCGTATATAAATAACACATATATCGTCATCACGATCAAACACAGACATGTAAAGGTGAGTTAACTTTATAAAACATCAACTTTAAATAAATATTACACAATACAAGTATCATAATACCATCTAACTTAAGTCATTACAATTAATAATCTGGCATCGAACAATACCATCTAAATAGAGTTTGTTGTCTTACACAACAATATCATAATCACGTGTGGTTTCCATGCAAGAGGTCCAACATAAACATCATATCAAAATCCTCGCACATAACTTTCCATCCAAACAAGCTTACCCCTAAATCCAAACCAACTCTTCCTTCCTACACCCTAGAGTCTCCAAACAAAGTCTACTTCCCACTACTCCTCCATGAGTCTTAGGATTAAAGTCTAAAACTAGTACAGCTACGCCAACTCCACCACTACCCATTCCTCTCCCAGAAAGACTTATGATCGGAGTCCATATTGAGGGTCAGCTCTTAAAGTCTTCTTACCTCTTGTTGAGGCCCACAAACTTCTTAACCAAAGATTACCATACATGCATGTAGTGCATCCAACACAACACATATTCTAAATAATCATCACCATTTCAAACCATCCAGATAAGATTAAACCTTAATCAACACATAAACAATGCCCAAGACACAAAAATTGCAACATGTTGTTTTCCATCAATGCCCAATGCCCTATGTCTTATCTAGCGACACTAACACAAAAGGCTAAAGTTGCCCAATAATCATTTTCTCGCCCAACGAGAATGACACCGACTTACATGTCACTCGACAACGCAAAGAGCCACACCTAATGAAAATTAAATCTGAGAGCTCATTATTTCAACGACGCCTGATGATTTAGGTTCATTTTAGCTTTTATGAAATATGGTGATTGAGTTCATAAGAAAATCTAGAGAAGATCTCCACTAGACATTAAGATAGCCAAGTTGTCTAGATATGAAGGTTCACTTCTAGAGGTTCTAAAGAAGGAGAGTGATGGATTGAATCAAGAAATAAAACAAAATGATGAATATAACATTAAATCCAAATTGAAATAAGAGGAAACAAGATAAAAGTGGGAGTAATAGTATATGGTAGTGATGGAAAGGAAGCACGCCACTCATAGGGGGTCCATATGCCAAACCAACCCTAGAGATGAGTGAGGAGGTTGTCACTTGCTATGCACTATAAGGTAAGGGTGGAGTCTCCACTCATTGGAGATGAGCTCACAATTTTAGTGATTGAAACACAAGTGTATATAACTCAAAATGATCAACCATTTCACAAGTCTAGGAGCACCCCTTATATAGAATATTTTAGGGGTCTCTAAGAAAATAAAAGATAATAAGGATGACTCTACAAAATCCTAACCCTAGATTCTAGAAACTAGGTCAAATTAGGTTACAAAACTAAGAGACAAATAACCTAACTATGGTGTGTGCTATGTGATTTTCGTCCAAGCCTTAAAGGCCTCCAAAAAGTGTGTCTGAAATGTCTCACAAAAGACCAAAATGGTGTTAAAGACAAAGAAGACTAAATGGTACAAGGTACATGTGCTTTTTGCTTTATGCTTTCCTCTCTCCTCCACCTAGGTGACAAGTCACCTCTACTTTCCACCTTGCATAGACCACATCATTCACCATACTTAACCTTAAGTAACCCTACAAAAACACATAAACAAGGATTAACATGTTGACTTAGGTTAAGTAAACTCTAGTCAACTAGTCAACTCTAGTCAAAGGTTACAAGTTAGTTGAGGTTAAGTCAGCTAAGTCAACTTAGGAAAATTCAGACATGATGAAAATAATGAAAGGGATGAAGGATTAATGAACTTCCTTCTTAAACATGCTTATTTTTCTCAACCATGTGCCTCCATCCTTTGTCAGGGTCATTACTACATCACTTAACGACAAAATAGTGTGTTAGCGAACCCGCGTACCTAAAACCACTCTAGATTGTAAAAGTAATAATTTTACCATGTGCACTTATTGCTCTCAATGTTCTTACACTCAATGATTATCATCACCTTAAAATATCTTCTAATGGTTCCAAATGCTAAAACTAACCCAATATCATATGATTAAACTCTAAACTTATTCCATTCAATCCATAGTACACAACAACTCACCAATTTTCTGAATTGATTCAACTTCTTTTAAGTTATCATATTCTTAGCCCATTTTCTTTTTTATTACATGAAAAAGTCCATTTCACTTCATTATAGCAAAGCCAACCAATCATCATTCATACTTAAGCATATTATCATTACAATCACTAAGATATGCAAATCTTACACCAATTATCATGATTTCATATAGCACCACATATATTCATACTACATAATATTAATTATCTCCTTCTTAAAATATTGATTAAAATTTCTTAAACAATTTTTAATCATAAACTAAACAAAATTGATTTAGCATAGTCATGTCACCTCTTACAATGAGAATCTAACAATCCATCATCCAAAAATAGTCCACAACATTTACAATATCTTCATGTTAAAATAAAATCCATTCAACTTATTTGAACATTCCTTCTACTCAAAACTATACTTTTATACATTATACATACTTTAAGTCAAATCTCAAAATTTTCCATCATTTAACCTTTAACAATTTTACAGAACTCTTATAACTCATTTTCCAATGATGAAAAACAAAACATTTGCGTCACATCAATAACAAATTACTATTATACACTCTTGTATTCCAAATTCAAACCAAAAACACAAACAAATGCCTAAACAACCTATCCATACATCAAAGTAATAAGACTTTTAAATTTGAAGAACCATGAAAGAGAAACCTAAAATAGAGCAACCGTGTGCAAATAATTTCTCTAAATGCAAATCTCCAATCAATGATACCAAGGACAATGTGAAGAACCATAGAACACAAACCATCTATCCAAATTTCATCCCGATCTAACGGTTAGTGAAGCAAGAATCACGATTTACCAAGATGACTTGAAAATAGAAACAAGGTAGTACCCAATGCCTTACACTTGGTACCTAGATCCCTACACCTGTAACCATGACACTCAATGACACCCTATCATAGCAGCACCCAACGATCTTCCCCCAATGACCAATGCTTCCAAGACAGTGGACTCACATATTCAACTTAATCTAATTCTCCAATTTTATATAAAATCAACTCCATATATTATATACATACTCCTACTTACTACAAACCTCAAATTGCATTTCTTTTTACCTTTGATATATCAACACATCTCAATTTCATGTGAAATTCTACAAATGATAATTCCACCAATAAAAATCCACCAACTAACAATATTTCATGCATCACCATGATTAAACACAACCCACTAAGATTTCCACTTGATTTTTCTCTGACCAATATGTAACATTTCTTAAAAAAAAACACAACACATCCTTACTCTAAAACTTTTATAAAATCAGCCTATCTAAGAAAATTAAAAAAAACCTAGAAATTAAGATAACTCCAAGGAAAAGGAATATTAATCATTTAGCCATAAATTTTTCCAGTAATTTTTTTATCATGAATCCATATACAACATTTTTCATAATCATCAAAACATAATTGGATAGCATGAAGGCATCAGTGTCACCAATTCTCCCATGAATTTCACTCATTCGTTCCATTATCACAAACAAAACAAAATAAAATTAGGTTAGCTCCCCTTATCTCTACCTACTACATGTTTTTCCTTTGCACTTGGTTCTAAAATATGCCTTCCTTGTATTACAACCCTGGCATTTTCATAAAGCAACCACAAACAGAAAGCCCTCCTTTGTAGATTTGAGAAGCCTATGCGAAAGATTGGAAGAAAACCATGGAGGAAGAAGAACGATGGAGAAAAGGAAGAAGAAGCAAAGGATTAGAAAAGTAAGATTGTTCTCTCTTGTTATTTTTCTATTTATGCAAAAGTATTCAAAACAGAAGGAGTTCTACCTTAAATAGACTCCATAACAGAAAATGGGGAAAAGGGAAAAATAACCCTAACGATAGAAACCTTGATCTTGAGTAACCCTACCACTGAAACCCTAAATAGTAGGGTTTTAATACCTTCCGCTTAAGCCGGATGATGTATATTTATCATATCGAGCTTGGGATGAATGGTTTTAAAGGATGTGCGATGGAAAACTTTCATGAACATATCAACAAGTTGCTCAAAGGAACGAATCGACAACAAATGGAAGAGCTTGCTTTGAAGTTTTTCTTGACAACATGGCAGTCCAAGTCGATGTGCTTAGTACACTCGTGAAAAGTAGGATTTTGGGCGATCTATCTGGCAGATTGACTAACACAGTAGAGGACGACTTGATATATGGTATGAACACATAGATCGTGGAGGAGGTAACTAAGCCACTATAGCTCGCAAATGGTAGTGGCCAAGGCTTTATATTTGGCTTCTAACGAAGATCTTGACATTATGCTGTGCTTATTTGATTTCCAAGAAATCAAAGATGTGCCTAAAAAGACATAGTATCTTGTTACACTACGTCTTGTGTCTAGGCATGTAGCCCAGTCAGAGTTGCTAAAGGCCTTGATTTGCAATGGGTTCTTCATCGCGACGGTGGACGATGGTTGTGGTGGTAGCATCGTTAACAACGGTGGTGTTGGGTGGTTCTTCTTCCCGTCAACGGCGGCTCTGGTGGTGGGTTTTTCATCGACGGCAGTAGCTCCACGCGACACAGTGGTGTGTAGTGGTAGCAGTTTTGTTTCATCTTCTTGGCTTTGACGGCAACGAGTCCTCTTCGAATTCGTGGCGCTTCTTCGACCACTTCTCCATTTCTCGCATATTACTGAATTTTGATTCCAATGGTGATTAATTCTGTGATACTTTTGTTTTTTGTATTATTGTCTATATGCATTGGGTTTATTGTTTGTTTGTGTGCATTGAAGGTGGTGGCATGAATGTTATATGTTTTAGGCAATTTAATGAAATGAAAGATGGTTGGAAGAGAAAGTCCATGTGGTTTATTGTAATGGATTGGAATGTTATCTATTTTGTAGGTCATATTTATTCAAACGTTGTAGTGTGCACCAAGTTGGGAGTGCTAGCGGTTGGTAATGCACCTAATTGGCACGAAAACGCCTTCTATATCTTTATTGATGCTCACGTGTCACGCTCGTAGGTGCATAATCTTCTAACCTTTATTTTTAATGTGAGTCTATATTTTTTTATGCCACTTATTTGGATGTTAGATATGTTATTCATTATATGCTTAAATATATCGTGTTAGCCTTAGTTTCCCGTTTGAGATTGAATATGATAATTATTTATTGTTTCCATTTTTTTTCGTAAAAATTGTATTTTGTAAGATATAATTTAAAACGAGACAGTACTGATAATTTAAATGTATTCAATCTTGAATCGTCCTGTTGGACAATTTAAGAAGATTAATCATTTTCTAGTAGTTTATTAGTGCATATATATTTTAATATACATATCTTAAAATTCATGAATATTTGTCAATTGTATTTTGTATTGATCTTCGGGTGCATATTTGATTGTGGTTGATAATCACTTTCATTTCGTATATCGTGAAGAACAATGCGAAATGCTGGCAAAATTTCGTGAAATTTAAGATATGTATTTTAAAAGTAATATGTTCCAACAAAATAAAGAAAGTGAATCTTTTTGAATGGGATAAGGTCACACCTTGATTACTTTAGTGACGTGTGTAAGACCCAAGAAATTTAAATAATTAAGTAAATAATTATTTAATAAATGCGGGTAGTGAGAGCCTTTATGACATTTAATACTGACATGTATGACATGGAAAAGTACTAGCTCAAATGGTTGAGAGTACTTGGTTGTGTGAGAGGACTTGGGTTTAAGTCCCATGTATGCCATTTATGTGTTAATCAATTTATTGTTTTTAATAAAATGCTTAAACATGTTGAGTGATAATATAATATTAGAATTATAAGAATTATCACGAAACATGAATTGGTTGAATGGTTGTCCGTTGATTTGACAATGACATGGTTGTGGGTTCGGACATTGGTAGATCAAAATTAAACTTTCTTTTTACCAAAATTTCTTTTGGCGTGAATGTAAAAGGGCAAGGAAACCCTAGCAGCCAAGAGGGGCTGGAAAAACAACCACTAATGAACCTTGAATGTTTTGGAATTTATGGTGCTTAATCAAATGAATTAAGAGCATTGTGAGAGAGGAGAAAGGGTTTTCTAAAGCTACTAAAGAGCTAGTATTGTGGAGAGTGTGTTGAGTGCGTGCAAGGATAGAAAAGAGAGAGTGAGAAGGAGTCTTGAAGGAGGAATCACAAGCTAAGATCAATTAGGATCAAGAACTCTAAGAGTTACACACTTTTGGAGCAAGGAATCCAGGTTAGGGGAGCTCTTTTATGTGTATAACTGCTTTATGATGTTTGTGTAGTATAATGCGTGCATGTGGTGCCTTGGTATGATCAAAACCTTCGTTGTTTTCACATTTATGGAATTTTTCCAAAAATCGCCTAGCGGCATTTAAGGTCCGTCAAGCGATGCATGATTTATTTGTTGTTTTTTAGGGTTTTGTGATGAACCGCCTGGCGACAAGGTTGACTCCGCCAGGTGATGCGAACACTAAGCAAAAATGCTATTTTTCGTACTTTTCGTGCAATAAGTACTGCCAAGCACTGGTTTCATACCACCATGTACCAGGCTCTTCATTTCTAGGCGCTAGGCACCAAAAATTTTTCTAGTTTGCGCAATTTTCGTGAAACTACATTTGCCGGTTCATTAACCGTCCGATTTAGGTGATATTTTGACAGATGGTCCATAACATGTAGTTCTTCACTTTGAACGATGGAGATTGGATTTGGAGGTCAATAGCTAGAGATATATGTTACTCATTATTGCTAGTTTTGAAGTCTTTAAAATGCATGAATAAGCTCTTGACAATTTCTAGTAACTTCTAATAAAGCATGATTGGGTTATGTTGTAAGTGTCTATGAATTTGAATGTTCCTTTGGGTTAGTCATACGTTCAGAATTGGTTTATTGGTGAATGCATGTGTGTCAATATAAATTAACTTGTTGCATAGGAGAGACGATAATGTTATATTAATTTGCATTGGTGCATAGGATCATGTGCTTAAGTTGTCAGAGTGTTGCTGCTTTATATTTGTTTGAGCATATGTTATTCATAAGTTGAAAATGCTAGCATGGATTTAAAGGGTGGAATATATATATATATATATATATATATATATATATATATATATATGAATATGTGGGGATTGATGCATATGATATATGGTGATACTTGTGTACGCGTATGATGAAGCCATCTAAATTGAGATTGTTCATGTGAGTCATGTTGATTTCTGGAAGCCTATATTCTTGATTGTGGATAGGCATAATTATAAGAGTAGGATGTTAGTTTTGAAATGGTGAATTTACCCAAGAAGGGGGGGTTGAATTGGCTTTATAAAACTTTTTTGAAAGCTTAAACCTTTTTTCAATTGAATCTTATAGACTGGAAAGTTTGGATGTAAATGCAGCAAACCAGTACACTTTCAGTTGATTAAAATATAAAACAACAGACTAAATTGTTCTTGATGCTATGAAAAGTTGATTAAAAAGACAAATTAGTTTGCTAAAATACTGGAGATTTATGCAGAATGCAGAATTCGAGAATTCAACTCAAACAACAACCTTTTACATACAAGACTTGTTCCAAACAGTATTTATAACAAGTATAAAGCCTCAGATTACACAAGAACACATTAAATCACACCAAAGAACAAATTGCTTGGTTTTCTTGAGTTTTTAAAGAGTTTCAAAGAGAGTGAGATGAAGGAAAGAGAAATGCATAATTGTTTTTATACTGGTTCACTCAATCACAGAGCTATATCTAGTTTACCAGGACAACCTGAGCCTGATTTCCACTATATTCAAAAGTTTTATAAATCACACACTAAGATTACACTTTTGAACAACAAAACTCACAAGATTTTTGACTCACACAAAAATCTAGACACACGCCCTGCAAGAATCACACTTACAGACCTGAAATCACATCAGACAAACCAACTAGAGGCACAAGAACATCCAAACCTGATGGTCGCAGTCCCTAGCTAACCATACATGTGTTCTTCAAGCTACTCACAAGCCAAAATGCCTCCAAGATCAACCAAGATCTTCAAAACACTAGTTGCAACTGTGTATTGCAGAGAGAGAGAAAGCTTTCGAGAGATGAATGACAAAGTTTCGTGCTCAAAAACTCAGATTCGCCCCTCTGCTCGCAAACACACAACTTATATAGTCTGGTTTAAGTGAAAACAGTCAGTTGAATTTTTCGTACAGTCAACTGATTTCACCTGAGTTAAGCGAAATCAGTCGATTGAAAAATAATTCAACTGACTGAATACATTCATACCAGAAACTATATACAACAAGGCTTTTAACCTGTTAAAACCCATTTTAACATATTAAAAGAGACACACTAAGGCACACAAGACATCTAACCTATGTCATATAGCCTACCAACAAGATATAACACTAACATATTACATTTAACCTGTTATTTACAGATTTAACACACTAAAACTAAATCTTCAAGTGGATCTTCATCAACACTTAAGATCTTCATGCACATGACTTTATCAATTCTTTGCTTCAAGCTTGCTTGTGCCAATAATCTCCCCCTGAATTGATGAAGCCAACATCCTCGAGTTGAATTGATGAGCTAAGATCCATAGAGAAACCTGAAAAAGCTTTTCCATACAAGATACCAATATTCCTAATATACAACTAAGAAAAAGCATACAAGCATACATACATATTACATATGCATATGCTCCCCCTATCACTAATAATATTGTTCCTTCAATTCAGGCATGGAGGCGGGTGGGTGTAGGTACACGTTGTCGACGAAGGGGCCGGGTTTGAGAGTGAGTGCCACACACTGCAGTATCATCTCTTGGTTAAGGTGTGGTGTGCGGAGGGCAGCCTTATTGAAGCGGTCGATAAAGGTCTGAAGCGTCTCCTCTTGTTCCTGTCTGATGCCAAGAAGAGAGATAGTTGTGGTTTGATGTGGGCGACTGCCAGCGAAGTGAGTAGTGAACATGTGCGAGAGGGTGTCAAAGCAATCGATGGAGTATGGTGGTAGGGTGGTAAACCATTTGAGGGCGGGGCCTTTGAGGGTGGTAGGAAAGGCCTTGCAGAAAACGGCATCATGAGAAGTGTAGAGGGCGACATGAGTGATATATACTTTGAGGTAATCGTCTGGATTTGTCTCGCTTGTATAACGGTCCAGTGTGAAAGGTTCCCACTGGGAAGGGAGAGGGGTGTTGGCGATGAAATCAGTAAAAGGGTGGCAACGCCAAGGTTGTGGGAATGGTAGCGGGTGAGGGGGGATGAGATGGTGGACGAGGGTGGGAAAGGTTGATGTAAAGTTGTGAGGTGGGATATGGGGAGTGGGAAGGGTGGAAGGGATGTTGTGAGGTAGGATGTGGGTGGTGGGGAAGGTGGCGGCGGGGGTAGGTGCCACAATGTTTCTTGTGAGGGTGGGATGGAAGTGTGTATGATGGGTTGAGATGATGGGAGTCTGTTGACTAGTGGTAAAGGTGTGTGGGGTAAGATTGTACTCGCTTTCTTCTTTAGTAGGCTAGAAAGCTGGGGACTTTGCGGCGTTGGATGTTTCCTTGGCCTTTCCCTGTTGGGTGGGATTGGCCTCAATCTTTCTCTTTAGGCGTGAGTTCTCCTATCTAAGTTGCTCCATTTCATCAATCTACCCGCCAACTTTGGTTGCATTTTCGCTTGGCCTTCCAGGATAGTGGCTAAGTCCGGGGTGGTATTAGCAGGTGCTACAAGACCTGCTTCAGTTTGTTTGTTAACTCCTGCTCTGTTGCGGGTTGAGACCATCTTTGAGAGAATGCGGGTTGATCCGTAAAGTATCACTTCGTGCCCCACGGTGGACGCCAATTGTTCCTGTGGAGAACAAATAAGAGATGTCAGACACGAATATCACCTTACCTCAATCCGCAATCTCCCTAGCAAGCTTTCTTCCGGTATGTATGCGTTATCTGCTGGTGTCTCGGTTTGGACTGATTTGGACTTGGGAGGGGTTACCTGCGGAAGCGACTCTGACGCTCACGTCAGCTAAGGATTCTCAAAAGGTCAAATCTCGTGATTAGGGAATTAATGAATGTGTACCTTTAATTGGTGGGGTCCATGCGTATTCATATATTATTAATTATGTATGGCAATGTCATGGGCTAGGCCTTTGTTTGGGCCATAGGTGGGTCTAGGCCTAGCCTAGGCCCCTTAGCTTGATTATTGTGGGCCCTAGGGGCTTTGCTAGTAATGCTCTAAGTCTGTCAAGTTCTCGCTTAATTTCCTTAAGTTAGCGGCTTAGGCCAGTTACTCTTTATTCGCTTAGCATATATAGTGATCATTTGTGTCCTTGGGGGCTATGTAGGCGGATTATACGGTTATAGTCAAGCTAAGCCGCCTAGGTGTAGTACAATTAATAATATTATATATATAAAGTGATAAACATTTTTGTGTTCTTTTTTTTCAATTTTATCCTCTTAATTATTATATTTTTAAATTAAATAATTATTTATAATAAAAAAATATTTTTGAGGTTTATTATTTACTAATTTTAGTAACTATTTTTTGAATTGAAATAATTATTGAGACATAAAGATAAATGAATAACAAAACAAACAAAAAGATAAGAAATTGAAACATGATAATAATAGTGATAATAATAATTATTATTATTACTATTATTAATAGTGATAATAATAATATTTTTTTCTATTACTTCTTTTCTTATATCAATGATATATAATAATAAAATTAATATATTACATATTAATTACTAATAACAATAATAACTTTACTATTAATAATGTTAATAATACTAATAATAATAATATATAGTAACATATAATAATAATAATATTATTATTATTATAATAATTATTATTATTGTAATATTGTTTATAATTTTACTACTATCACTACAAATAATATTTATAATAATAATATTATTAAAATTTACAAATAATAATACTTATAACAATATTACAAATGATAACATTACTTATAATTAATATTATAGTTGAAATCATAAATAAATGTAAAAATAAAAAATAAATTAACTTTTGTAGGATTTGAACTCGGGTCCTTTTGTACAAGTTTTAAAATGATGAAAAAATTATTTTTATGACACTAGTCAATAAAAGACAAGGTGTAATGTAGTAATTTTGGTAGTATCTTCTTTTCTTAATATGTAATAGATATTCTTGAACATGATGAGTGGTAATATAATCATAGATGTATAGGAATTATCACGAAACATGAATTGGTTGAATTGATTATGCACTAGAGTTGTAATTAGATGGTTATATGTTCGAATCTTAGCTTATGCAAAATAAGTTCCTTTTTCCTAAATTATTTTTTGCATAGATGAGAAGGGTTAGAAACCCTAACCATCTAAGAGAGAAAAGAATAGGTTCTGAGACTACCATAGTTGTGAGGGTTTTTGAGAGGGCATTTTGGACACCAGTTAGAGAAAATATTGAGGATTTGGAGCTAATTTGGAGAGGAGATCAAGGTTAGAGCAATTGTGGTGCAAGAAGGATTCCAACCTATTCACTTGTAAGTAGGAATTCCAGGTGGAAAAGATGTTTCTAAGTGTGGGTTGATGTAGGGAAATGAAAAATTGTGAAATTTAGAGGTGGTTGGAGGGAATTGGATTCATAAAGGTTTACATAAAATTTAGGGTTTGGAAAATTGGGGATTTCGAGTTGGGGATCATTGATGTGCGAATTACATTGGGAACGTATTTGTTAGTATTTAAATTGATATTAAGTAGCGTTGGATGTACGTTTGTTTGCTAAATTGTGGGAATGGACAAAGGAAGGCATTTTGGGATTTTTGGGACCTTTGCAAGTGTCAGGAAATCCTGGGTTTTACCTAGTGGCACCTTGCTTGTTGCGAAGCGCCAGCGCTGTGTAGATTGACACTATGTGGTTGAGGTGCAATGCAGTCTTAAGACTGTTGGGTCAATTTACTTATGAGGGTGGATTAGGGAACTTTGAACAAAGGATGAAAGGGAGGAATAATACATAGATAAATGATTGTAAATGGTTTTAAGGTTAGATTGTGATTGGGAGTTTTATGGTGTGAGGCATAATGTATATTAGTTCACAATATCAGGACTATGCATATGATTGACTGCATATCATGATTTAGGAATTTGATATTCTCTTTTGAGTTAACTTAATTATATCATGAAATTATGTGGCTAAAGGAGATGGAAGATGTGGGATTACATGAGGGTTGACTGGAAGGGGTGACTATAGTTATTGATTTATATACAACTTGAGATCAGGTTGAGATATGGGTTATTAACTGCTGAAATTGGAGTGTCTATGTTTAAGCTTAACTTGTAATTAAGTGTGAAGGTGAAAATGATTCCAAATGGGGATGGTAAGAGTGCATTTTCCTATGTAGGATTGCAAGCAGATGGATCAAGATTACTTGTAGGAGTTCACTATTTGGTGAATCCATGGAGCTTGCGGGAGTTATAGAGAAAGTGAGACTTGGTGCTGTAGTGAGGAAAACTAGTAAAACGCTTTTACTAGTGTGGCGCCTGGCGGGAGGACATAACCGCCAGGCGATAGCTCCAAATCCAGAGAGCTATTGGTACGCTTGGCGCCTGGCAGTGATGTTCGTTGCGCCAGACGATACTTGCAAGGTTAGAGGCTTCAAGGGCGCGTGGCGTCTGGCGACATGATGCTTCCGCCAGGCGGTCTCTAGTTGGTTTCGCTTGGCGGCACTTAGATAGCGCCGAACGATAATGTAGGGGTAGGAAGCTTGTATGCATGGATGTGCATGGTCTACAAGGCTTTGGGTGATACCTTAAAGATGGACTTACTGGAGTATTCCTTGATTTGTGGTTCAGAATGGTATCCCTTGAGTTGTGGCTCGGGATGGAATCTCTTGAGTTGTGGCTCAAATTGACGAGTGTTACCGGTGTGAGTGTGCAAGTTATGGCTCGTACTGAGGGTCTCCACTCGATTGAGCAATTACAGGTTGTGGCAAGAGATGTGATAATCTTGTGTCGAGAGTACAAACTATGGTTCGTATTGGGAACTCGACCTGGCGTTATGGAGTGTGGTCTGTAGCATGTTTTCCTGCACGTGTTCTACAAGTTGTGGCTTGTAGTGGTCGCAACAAAGGGTATTTTGAGGTTATCATCTAAAGACGTAGAACATGGAAACATGGTGGTGGCCATGTGGTATGGTATCAAAGGACAAAGTTCCTTTGATAGATGTGTGTGTATATATATATATATATATATATATATATATATTGTCTATGTTTTTATCTGTTAGCTCATCCTATCTACTTGTGTTTGGCGATGATCGTGTAATTCGATACATGGGAGAAGATGATGTTGCATGTGGTTCTGGTGAGGCACAGAGCCGGAGATGAGCTAGCTGGGGAAAGCTCTTATGGGGTTCATTGCTTTATGGATTTTAATGTTTTTGTAAACATTTATGTTATTAGACTTTGAACTTGTAGTTAACATTTATATTTTGTGGATTTTGAATTATAAGAAAGTTAATAAATGTTTTCATTTTCCTTCGTTTTTGGGAAAAGGCAATGTAAATTAATGCGTCTTTATTAACTATTTTATTTTATTTGACTGAAATTAGTAATATTCGACCGGGATGTTATATTTGGTATCAAAGCTTTGTTTTCAAAAGATTTTTGGGGTCTTTGGGGAGTGAGCTTACTGTGTTTCGAGTGTGAGACTATTTTGTTCTTATTGATTATTAGGATTTGTTTGCATAGATATAACTTGAGTTGTTTAATGTGAACAACTGAAAAATGTGGCATGCACGGGCTATGGCTAACAGGAGACGTAGGAATAATGTTGGGGCTGATGAAATTGCAAACGCAATCCATCGGATGGTAGATGCTATACAACCTATTGCAGCACAACCTCGAGCCATGATTTCACCTACTCGGTCGGTGACTATGGAAGATTTCATGAGGCACATGCCAACAAAATTCACTAGCAAAACAACTCCAAATGAGGTGAATGCATGGTTGTGAGAAGATCTATAGAGTGATAAACTGCACATATGCTCAGAAGCTTACCTTCATCACATTCCTCTTAGTGGTCGATGTTGAGTATTGTTGGGAGGGGATGTCGTAACAAATGTAGACCTAAGTAGAGGAGGTGACTTGGGATACCTTTAGGACGCGATTCCTAGAGAAATACTTTCTTGACAGTGCAAAACATGAGAGGGAAGCTGAGTTCCTCACATTATAGCAAAAGAACATGACAGTACAAGCCTACACTGACAAGTTCAAGTATTTGGCGAGATTTTACTTGCAGGCTATCACAAAGGAGTGGAGGAGGAGGAGCATGAAATTCGAGGGCGGGCTGAAGCATGAGCTACGCAGGTTCATTATACCGTTGAGAGTTTGTGAGTTTCCAGTTTGGGTCGAGCAGGCCAAGTTAGTTGAGCAGCTAGAGATGGGACCCAGTAGAGTTGTCATTGATGGTATCACGTAGTGGAATGCTTAGTGTTTGGACAAAAACCAAGATGGGGGTGAATTGGTTTTTAATGTTAAAATTAATACTTTAAAATTTTTCTGAAAATTTTAACAATTAATTTAATATTAGTTCCTTTAAATGCAACAGTAGATACAATAAAGAGATAGGGAAGAAGATTTAACACAAGTATTTATACTGGTTCAGATCAAAAGATCCTACGTCCAGTTGTTAATCTCTTTAAACAAAGAGATTAACTCAATCACTAAATATATCATATTAAAATCAGATAACAAAAGAATAGGGAAAAAACACCTATCTTGAAAACACAAGAGATGAACAACCTTTCTCTGAATCACACAGAGAACTTGACCTAACTTTCCTAGCAACAGCAACAACACTCAATCTCCTCGAAACCCTCTTAGGAAAATTTATCGCTCTACCCACACTAGGTTTCTCAAAGCTCTTTTAAGAACACTCAAAGAACTTTCTTTGCAGTCACAACACTAGCACTTTAACTTCTTAAAAAGGTAAGTTCGAAGTAGCACTGCAGTTCCTTAAATAGGAGTTTCAAAATTTAGGTCAAAAACTAAACAATCATGTTCAAACTGCCATGGATAATCGATTATCACTAGTGATAATCGATTATTCCAATGTGTTTTCTGAAAACAAAACTTTGAGCAGATAATCGATTATCAGGGGTGATAATTGAGTATTCTAGTTGATGAAGGATTATCTTGTTTCTTCTTAAGATTATTGAATATGGTGTGAGTTGATTAAGAAAGCTAAGTGAAATCCCCCACTGGACATTAAGATAGCATGCTATCTAGATGTGAAGGTTCCTTTCACAAAGGTCAAGAAAAGAAGATGATGGATTGATTCAAAACAAAAATGAAATGGAAAGCACATAAACCATAGAAAACCAAGAACAATTAAACGAAGAAGAAAACATAAAATGGAAAGCAAAAGGAATGGTAAAAATGTGAGAAGCACGCCACTACAAGGCTAGGCTAGAAGCCATGGCAACCTTGAAGATGAGTGAATGTGTGCCGCCACTTGCTATGCAAGATAAGGCTTAAAAGTATTCACTCCCTAGGGAGGAAATCTCACAAATGGTTGAGACACAACAGTGTTTTTACTTAAAAATGTTCAACCCTTTTACATGTCTAGGAGCACCCCTTGTAAAAAAGAGTTTAGGGGCCTTTAAGCAAATAAAAGATACCTAAGGATGTCTCTACAAAATCTAACCCTAGTTCTAGAAACTAGGTCAAATAAGGTTACAAAAAATGAGAGACAAAAAGAGCTAACTATGGTGTGTGCAAGGCTAATTTCGTTCTAGCACTAAAGGAGACCAAAAAGGTGTCTCATATGTCTCCAAAAGTGGCCAAAGTGTGCTAAAAACAGAGGAGACCAAAGGTACATAGGTATACTTGCTTTATGCCTTTTACTTTATGCTTTATGCCTTTGCTTTACTCTCTCCTCCACATCATTTATGCTCCTCGATCACCATGCACCACCTAGCATTGCTTTCTTACTCCTAATTAACCTACAAAGCAAATAAACATGGATTAGGATGTTGGCTTAAGTCAAGTCAACTATAGTCAACAATTCAAACCTAGTCAAAGGTCAACAAGTCAACTAAAGTTAATTCAACTAAGTCAACTTAGGGAATCAAAAATAACAAACACAAATGAAAGGGATGAAGGATTAGTGAACTTCCTTTCTAAACATGCTTAGTCTTCTTAAGCATGTGCCTCCATCCTTGGTTAGGGTCAATCCTTCGTCACCAGTGCGTTTTTGAAAAATTGAACTCAGCTTAGGATAATCGATTATCCTAAGTGATAATCGATTATCCTAAGTGATAATCGATTATCACATTGGATTTTAGAAAAATAAAAGAATCATAAAGATTTTGAACTGGCTTTTGATTCTAAGTTATTCTAAGCACTTTAAAATAGTTTACAAGATAACTTTAAACATGAAACACTTGTCTTCATATTCTCCTCCAGATGGCTTTTAAGTTTCTTTTATCATCAAAATCTTGCTTCAACATTTAACTTGTCTTTTGCTTTTGCCAACAGTTTGGTCTCAAAAGAACACTCTTGATAGTAAGCAGCAGAAGAAGCCATATAGCAGACCATAGTCTTCATCTAGAAGGCTATAATGCTATAACTGTGGGGGAGAACATCTCAAGAAGGACTGCCCTAAAGCCTTTGGCAGTTGTGAAAGAGGCTCGAGCATTGACAAGTGTTACATGTGTGAGTTGGTGGAGCACCGGCTAAGAAGCCACTAGGAGAGCGACCTAGAGCGCGAGGTGAGTGTTTGCCCTGATCAACACTGAGGCGACACAATCAGGTAACTTGGTGAAGGATTCTTGTTTATTATTTAATCAGCGTGTGGTGGTGTTATTTAATTGAGGAGCCACTCACTCATTCATATCCAAGGAGTCTGTAGGAAGCCTCTAGCTAGTAGTACCCCATTTGGAGTGTGAGTTGATAGTCGTGACACCAACATCTGAACAGGTATCCACCAACTCAGTTTGTGTTATAAGACCCGTGAAAAATTAAATAAATAATTAATTAATAAATGCGGGTAGTGGGAGCCTTTAAGGCATTAATTATTTATTTATACGATGTAGAAAAGTATTAGCTCAAATGGTTGAGAGTACTTGATGGTGTGAGAGCACTTGAGTTCAAGTCCTATGTATGCCAATTGTGTGTTGTTTAATTTATTATTATTTTTAATAATATGCTTGATCATGTTGAGTGATAATATAATCATAGAATTATATTAAATATCAAGAAACATGAATTGGTTTGATGGTTATGCATTGAATTGGCATTGACATGGTCATGGGTTCGAACCTTAGGAATTCTAAATTAAACTTATTTTTTTGTTAAAATTAGTTTTGGCATGAAGGTGAAAGGGTGGAGAAAACCCTAGATGAATGAGCAGCCAAGGGAGGTTGGGAAAACAATCCATAAGTGACTTTGAATGACAATTAAAATTGGTCTAAATGTCATTTTCGTTTTCCCTTCATTATTGTTAATTAAGACACCATTAAATGACAAATTGGGAGATAATATAGGGGTTTGGAGGCTGGATTTTTGAGAGCATGGTAAGGTGCACGAAATTAAGGAAAAATAATGATTAGTAAGTGAGTTAGAGGAGCTAAATTGAGGTGGTGCAAAGGAGAGCATTGTTGATCAAAGGGGAAGTTCTAGTATTTGCGTTTTAAGCAAGGAAACCAGGTTAAGGGAGCTTTTACGCGTTAATTGTATGTTTAATTCTTATTGCCATGCTAAATAGAGTAACCTTACGTGTTACCTTTATTTTAAATTCGATTGGCATGCTAAATAAAGTAATTTCATGCGTTGATTATTTTAAGTCTGATTGGCATGCTAAGTATGGTATGATTATGTATGAGTTGTTGTATTCCAACAGAAGTTGTGGTTCTAGGAAATTTCCAAAAATTGTCTGGTCGACGATGAACTGCCGTCAGACGATTCTTTCCTCTTTTAGGCAATTTAGGGTTCCTATAGAGGAACCACCTGCCAGAAATAGTGTAAAATAGCTTGTTGGACCACTGTTGACCAAAACTTTGCCCAAAGTTGACTGGTTGACCAATGCTGACTTGTTGACTGTCCAACGAGAGGCTGCCACGTGTCAGAGCAGTCTCTCTCCCAAATTAGATTTCCTTTCCGCAATTAGGGTTTGGCTACCGTGAGGGTTGCCGCAAGGTGCGTTTCACAGATCCGAGGGTGGCCACTATTTTTCCAATGGAGGATGTGTTCGGCGGCGCGTTTCACTGCTGTTGCGGTGTGGACGGCACTAGGCATGCATCCTTGTGGCAGTGGTGGTGCTTATGGCCACAGATCAGAGGTTCGTGAATGGCGGAGGCTCTGCGTTGCATCATAGAATCGTGGTTTCCCTCACAGTGAAGGAGATCAACGAAGGTTGGTGGTGGCCTAGCGAGTGGTTCCGCGAGTTCATGGTCATTGTTGCGGTGGCTGTCGCATTGACGGGGTGCAGGTTCGCAGGAGGTCGCGACGCGCGCAAACTCGAAGCTGTGCAGAACGGAGACGCTTCGACGGTGCAACTATGGTGATTCCAGAGCGAGGGCGAATAGTGATGGCAGCGTGATGATGTAGGAAGAAGAAGGTGCGACGAACTTCGTGTTCCCGAATACGGGTGAGGTTCTGGCAGCTCGTGCGAGAAGAGGGTGCAGCCATGGATTCCGGCATGAGCTCGAGTGGTGGGTGGCAACAGGAGACGTCGAAGAAGATGGTGGTGCGCAGATAGAGCGACAGCGTTCGTCTTGGACAGCGAAGGCATCACGGTTGCACGGGGGTGGAGGGGCGAACGAATGGCAGTGCGACGTGGTGGCTGTTTTCCAGCGTGTGCAACGGTGGCCGGATGTGTTCGTGGCGGCCATGGAGGTGGCGGCTGCGGAGTGTGGCGGCTACGGAGTGGGTTGGTGCAAAATAGAGAGAGGATGAGAGATTAGGGTTAGGGTTTGTGTTGGGAAGGAGATGATGACGTGGTAAACATTGATTGGTGATTTGAGTTAGTGGAGGATTGATGATCTGGAAAATTGTCATTGGTTATTTAGTAAGTGGAGGATTGCCACGTGGCGTAATCCGGTGGACTGAAGCTTAAGTGACATTAGAGGTGCAAATTAGTAAAAAGAAGGGGTGCATAACAGAAATAAAAAGTCCAATTACAAAAGGGGGTGTAAACCTGAAAACTGAGGGTGTAGTTAGCTCCAGAAATATTCCTTTTCAGAAATACAAAGTTCAATTGCAGAAGGGGGTGTAAACATGAAAACTGGAAGTGTAGTTTGCTCCAGAAATCTCTCTTTTCAGAAATAGATAGTCCAATTGAAAAATGGGGGGTGTAAACATGAAAATTGGGGGTGCATTTATTACCTGAACTATTCCTCTCCAAAATTCTTATTTTGGGACTTATTTTATGACTTAAAATATTCACTATTTACAATCTTAAGGACCTAAATTAAATTCTAGTTGCCTTATTTAACTTAAGATTATCTAAACAAATTTGATGCAACTAATATCATTTCTTATGCGTGAAAATAATGTTAAATTCCCAAAAGCTAAATATTTAATGTGAACAAAGGTTCGACCCATCACACCTTCCATGCGGTCTGGAAGCGTGCAACGCCTAATGGTACGTGTCCCCCGCTAGGCGATTTTATTGTAGCAGTATTGGTATTCTTATTCTTGATGTGTGTGATCTACAAAGCTTTAGTAATGCTTTAAAGGTCGTCTTGCTGGTGTTCCTTGAGTTGTGGCTCGGAACGTATTCCTTGTGTTGTGGCTTGGGATAGGGGTTAAGCACGTGGCATTTTCTGGGTTGTGGCCCGGAATGACGTCCCTTGAATTGTGGCTCGGGATAGCGCATGAACACGAGGAACTCTTAAGTTGTGGCTTGGGTTGGCGAGTGTTGCCGATGTGAGTGTGCTGGTTGTGGCCAGTACGGATGGCTCCAGATGGATTGCCCTCCTTAGTAATTAGCTGATGAGTTCGGTAGTCTTGGGCCGTTACGAACTATGTTCGTATATGGGAACTCCACTTGGCGTTACGGTGTATGATCCGTAGCATGGTTTCCCGCACGTGCTCTATCGGTTGTGGTCGATAGGTATGGCAGTAAGACATCTTTAGGAAATTGCCATAAGACGTAGAACACGATTATTATGGTAGTGGCCATGTGGTATGGGATCAGAGGAATAGATTCCTTTGGTGTGATTGTGTGATATATATAACTGTGCAATATATATATATATATATATATATATATATATATATATATATATATATATATATATATATATATATATATATGGAATTTGTTAGGTCACCCAATTGCTTGTGTTTGGCGATGATCGTGTACGCGGTACCTGGGAGTAGATGATATTGCAGGTGGATCTGGTGAGGCCTAGAGACGGAGCGGGGCTAGTTTTGGGAGAAGATTTTTTATCAAAGCTTTTATTATGTTTTGGAACAGTTGTAATATTTTATATTATTAAACTTGGTTTTTATTATGGATTTTATGTTTCAGTTATAGTAGAGGTTTTGAGATTATTTATTACTACTATACGATTTTAATTTTCTCGCGTTTTGGGAACATAAGTTATAATAAATGAAGTGTTATTATTTATTTCTTTATTTTATTATTTAAATCCGTAATATCCGGTCGAGATGTTACATTTGGTATCAGAGCAATGGTTTTCAAAAGATTTTTGTGCCTTGGGGAGTGAGCTTGACGCGTTTCAGGTGTAACTTGTGTGTTGTAGCTAAGTTCTAGTGCTTAACTCTATATGTCTAAGCTTAGAAACAGTGTCTTTGCTAGGTTTTGTTGAGCAGGCAAGAAATGTTGCTTGTGAGGCTTAGAAAAAAAAAATGACACTCTTACCGGGTTTTGGTGAACAGGTAAGGGTGAGGCTCTTGTCGGGTTTTGTTGAACAAACAAGAGTTGTGTTTATAAGGCTTAGGGAAAACAACACTCTTACCGGGTTTTGGTGAGCAGGTAAGGGGTGGGCTCTTGCCGGGTTTTGGTGAGCAGGCAAGGGTTGTTGTTTGTGAGTCTCAAGGGAGGCAACGCTCAAACCGGGTTTTGGTGAGTAGGTAAGGGTGATATTTTTGCTAGGTTTTGATGAGTAGGCAAGAGTTGTTGCTTACGGGTCTTAGTAAAAGCAGCGCTCTCACTGGGTTTTGGTGAGTAGGTAAGAGTGATACTCTTGCTGGGTTTTGGTGAGTAGGCAAGGGTAGTTGCTTATAAGACCTAAGGAAAGTAATGCTCTTACCGGGTTTTGGCAAGCAGGTAAGGGGTATTACTTGTCTTTCCCGATGCGTTGGTGCGCAATGGGAGAGGTTCTTTTCAAGAAGCGTTGGTGCGCAGGAAAGGAACTTATGAACTGGAAGTATTAAGAACAGAAAATGTCTTGGTAGAATGATGAGGGTGCACACTCATGACTATATTTGAGATAGTTTCCTCTCTTAATTCTAAAGGTTTCAGTAAAAGAGAAAAAAGTGATAGGTTGAGTTTTTCTCCTATACCTTTCTTGTTATGTTTGCGTTTTTTGTGATATGTGTGTGTTATCTGTAGTGGTTGACTACAAAATCAAGGTCAAACTTGATCTGTTTGTTCTGCAAGACTTGGGTAGGGCCTTTGAGAAAATCTCTTTATCAAAGATTCAAGTATGCATAAGGATATCTCGGTAGGCAAGGAAAAATAAGTTGGTTTGTTTAAGCCTAAAAAGTGAAGTCGAAACTCAGAATCAATGTGTTTGGCAAAGTTATTTTCAAGGATAAGTTCTTAGGGCTAACACTACAATTTTGGTAAGAGAAATTGAATTTAAAAGTTAGAACAAGGAGAGGTGTCAGCGCATGTGTGTGCAGTAGAGTGGAAGAGTTAAATTGATACTACAACTTAATATAGGGATAAGGTCAGAAGGAAAAGTGAGGAAACATATGAGGTGAAGGATAAAATAAAAGGGTAGGCACCAGGAAGGGAGAATTTCAAGATAAAGGAAGTTGAGGCAATCCTATCTACATTTTTTTCCTAGGTGAGCTCAATTTTCGAGGACAAAATTTTTTTAAGGTGGGGAAAATGTAAGACCCGTGAAAAATTAAATAATTAAATAAATAAATAATTAATAAATGCGGGTAGTGGGAGCTTTTAAGGCATTAATTATTTATTTATATGATGTGGAAAAGTATTAGCTCAAATGGTTGAGAGTACTTGATGGTGTGAGAGGACTTGAGTTCAAGTCCTATGTATGCCAATTGTATTAAATTGTTTAATTTATTATTATTTTTAATAATATGCATGATCATGTTGAGTGATAATATAATCATAGAATTATATTAAATATAAAGAAATATGAATTGGTTTGATGGTTATGCATTGAATTGGCATTGAGGTTTATTGAGTTGGTGCTAAGGAGACCATTGGTGATCAAAGAGGGAGCTCTAGCATTTGCGTTTTAAGCAAGGAAACCAGGTTAGGGGAGCTTTTACACGTTAATTGTATGTTTAATTGTGATTGCCATGCTAAATAGAGTAACCTTACGTGTTACCTTTATTTTAAATTCGATTGGCATGCTAAATAAAGTAATTTCATGCGTTGATTATTTTAAGTTTGATTGCCATCCTAAGTATGATATGATTATGTATGAATTGTTGTATTCCAACTAAAGTTGTGGTTCTGGGAAATTTCCAGAAATTGTCTGGTCGGCGATGAACTGCCGCCAGACGATTCTTTCCTCTTTTAGGCAATTTAGGGTTCCTATAGAGGAACCATCTGCCAGAAATAGTTTAAAATAGCTTGTTGGACCATTGTTGTGGCCCGGAATGACGTCCCTTGAGTTGTGGCTCGAGATAGCGGATGAACACAAGGAACTCTTGAGTTGTGGGTCGGGTTGGCGAGTGTTGCCTGTGTGAGTGTGCTGGTTATGGCCTGTACGGATGGCTCCGGATGGATTGCCCTCCTCAATAATTAGCTGACGAGTTTGGTAGTCTTGGGACGTTACGAACTATGTTCGTATATGGGAACTCCACCCAGCGTTACTGTGTATGATCCATAGTATGGTTTCCCGCACGTGCTCTATCGGTTGTGGCCGATAGGTATGGCAATAAGACATCTTGAGGAAATCGCTATAAGACGTAGAACACGATTATTATGGTAGTTGCCATGTGGTATGGGATCAAAGGAATAGATTCCTTTGGTGTGATTGTGTGATATATATAACTGTGCAATATTTATATATATGTGGAATTTGTTAGCTCACCCTATCTGCTTGTGTTTAGTACACGGGAGCAGATGATATTGCAAGTGAATCTGGTGAGGCCTAGAAACGGAGCGGGGCTAGTCTTGGGAGAAGAATTTTTATCAGAGTTTTTATTATGTTTTGGAACAATTGTAATATTTTATATTATTAAACTTGATTTTTATTATGGATTTTATGTTTCAATTATAGTAGAGGTTTTGAGATAATGTATTACTACTATACAGTTTTAATTTTCCCTCGTTTTGGGAACATAAGTTATAATAAATGAAGTTTTATTATTTATTTCTTTATTTTATTATTTAAATCCGTAATATCCGGTCGGGATGTTACATGTGTGGGATACCCTATAAAAGTGGAAGGCCACAGGTTCAAGGTGAATCTCATCTACTTGCCTTTGGAGGGACTTGATGTGATTATGTAGATGGACAGGTTGTCAAGCAACCATATTGTTATTGATTATGGATGGCACAAAGTGATATTCTTAGAGATAGAAGGACTCGAGTTGATATTGACTCAAAAAGCGCTGAAAGAGATGGAAGTTGGAGCTACTTGCTTCATGATAGTGGCTCAAGCAGAAAAGAAGAGCACAATTGAGCAAATTAGAAGCATTCCAATGGTAGACAAGTATGTCAATTTTTTCCCAAATGAAGTGCTTGGATTATCGCCAAGTAGGGATGTCAATTTCACCATTGATATCATCCCTGAAGCTAGCCCAGTATCCGTGACACCGTATAGAATGGCACCGGTAGAATTAGTTGAGCTGAAGAAGAAGATGGAGGATCTGTTAGAGAAAAAGTTCATCCAACTAAGTTCATCGCCATGGGGAGTGTAACATCCCTACTTTTAATAAATTATATTATTTACTTTATCTTCCCTCTAAATATAAGAGTTAGAAAATCATGTGTTTTTATTAGTGTTTTGTATTATATCTAGATATAGTTTGAACATTGAGAAATGAATTAAGTAGTTTTTAAGAAACATTAAGAATAAGTAAAATAAAAATAATAATAAATGACTACAACAATATATATATATATATATATATTATAAAAAAATATATATAAATTACTAATACATAGATATATAGGTTAAAAAAAATAATAAAGGAATCTTCTAATATTAAATCTAAGAGATAAGAAAGAAAAAATAAATAAATAAAGTAAAAAGAAGAAGATAAGAATATAGGAATATGAGAATAAGAAGTGATAAGATTGCATTTAATGCATGCAATAATCACTTTGAACCTAAGTATGTGTGAATGTGATAGGAAAGAGAAAGAAAGAAATGAGCAAATGATGATTACGTAAGAGAAAAAAAAATGCATGAAGCTTATCTCTTTAATAATGAAGAGAATCTTAGCATTAATGAAATTGCACATGGTTTGCTTATAAAAGGATGGCATGAAAGAGAAAATTGTAGAAAGAATTAAAGAAAGGGTGAGTTAAGTGAGAAAGAAAGAAGGGAAGAGAGAGAAAGAGAGAAAGAAATAGAGAGAAAAAGTTGGAGCAAAACATTTGAAAGAGATCTTGGTCTTCTAGAAGTATTACTAGTGTGTACCTCCAACTAATCAGGTAAGGGGGGTGAGGTTAAGTTCTTTTTATATTAATCTTGATAAAATCATGGGTGTTATATTAATCTCTTATTTATTTTGAATCATATATTATTTTATTTACTTCCCTTTAACTTATTTTCATTTACTATCATCTTATATTTATTTAATTTATCTTCAGTTGTATACTGATCTTGTTTACCTATTTTAATTTATCTCTAATTATGCATTGGTCCTCTTTATTTATTTTATTTAATCTCCAGTTATTCATTGGTCCTATTTATTTATTTTATTTTATCTCTAGATTTGCACTGGTCCTATTTATTTATTTTATTTTATTTATCTTCAGTTATGCACTGGTCCTGTTTATTTATTTATTTTATTTATCTCCAGTTATGCACTGGTCCTGTTTATTTATTTTATTTAATTTATCTCCAATTATGCACTAGTCCTATTTATTTATTTAATTTAATTTATCTCCAGTTATGCACTAGTCCTGTTTATTTATTTTATTTTATTTAATCTTCAGTTATGCACTGGTCCTGTTTATTTATTGTATTTTATTTTATCTCCAGTTTCGCACTGATCCTATTTTATTTTATTTATCTGTGGTTATGAACTGATCCTGTTTATTTATTTTAATTAATATATCTCCAGTTACACGCTGGTCTTGTTTAATTTATATTTTTATTATTATATTTATTTATAATATTATAATCCTTATCTAATTATTTATTTAAAGTTCTTCATTTGATTCTTATTTTATCACTATTTTATAATTAAAAAAAATGTGAAGTGAAAGTAAATATTATTTTATTCAATGAGCTTGAATGGAAGAAAATTGCATGTACATTTATCGTTGTTTATATTCTTTGTGTATAGTTTATACAATGACATGATTTGATAGTCATCACATTTTATGACCTTTGAAAATATCCAAGAGTATGTCAGTTAAGTAAGAGTTAAGTCTGGTTTCAATAAGTTGAGATTAAACCAGTGTCAAAGTGTTTGTATTTGGGAAGTCACAGTTTGGTACATTGTGGGATGAAAGGCAGGGACCATGGTGGGGTCTAAGGAAGTTTTACCAAGTAGGTGAATATCTGGATAGTTCAGAATAGTGCACTGGACTAGGATATTCATAGGCCAAACTTGGGACTATCTGATACCTGCTCGGCATTGCCAAGGTTAGGTAGTGAGTATATATCTCTTTTGTGGGCCGATAAATGGCTAATATTCTTGAGAAAGAAATAATTATGATTGTACAATGTTTTAATTAAGATTGATATTTAAGGCTTATAAAGACCTCACTCCTTTCATATTTTTCTTTCATATGTACCTGTTGCATGAGCAGAAGAGGAACCTATTCAGTGAAAGTTGTTCGGGATATTATTGGTGGATCTTCTGAAGATTGACTCATGGATAATTTCTATTAATATCTTGAGGAGATATTAAAATTATAGGTAATCTTCTATTCTGATGTAAGAAAATTAATATTATACAAATATATATTTTTGTAATATTTCATGAACAATTACAGAGATGTAAACTACATATATATATATATATATGAATATGAAGTTATGTTATTATTAATATTCTCTCAAGGAAAATCTTATGGTAAAAAAATTAATTTCATATCTTTTTATCAAATAATAATTATTTAATATAATAGTCGGGGCGTTACAAGGAGCTCATGTGCTATTGGTTAAGAAGAAGGATGCCAACTCAAGATTTTGTGCTGACTATCGTTAGTTGAACAAGTTGACCATTAAGAACAAGTATTTGTTGCCGAGAATTGATGACTTGTTGGATCAATTGAGAGGAGTAGCGGTGTTCTCTAAGATTGACTTGAGATATGGATATCATCAGATCTTAGTCAAACTAGAGGACGTTCAGAAGACAACCTTCAAGTAACGATATAGGCACTACGAATATGTGGTGATGCCATTTGGGGTGATGAATGCTCCTGCAATATTCATGGACTACATGAATAGGATCTTCTGACCATACGTGGACAAATTCGTCGTGGTGTTCATCGACGATATTCTCATTTATTCCAAGGTTCGGGAAGAGCATGCAGACCATCTGAGAGTGGTGTTGGCGATCCTCAGAGAGCATCAGTTGTATGGGAAGATTTCGAAGTGTGAATTTTGGCTAGAGGAGGTACAATTCATAGGTCATGTGATATCAGCCCAAGAAATAGTAGTGGACCCAACAAAAATTGAGACATTGGTAAATTGGTAGCGTCCGCAGACATTGATTAGGGTGAGAAGTTTCCTGGGTTTGGAAGGTTACTCTAGGAGGTTCGTGGAGGGGTTCTCCAAAATGGTGAGTCCATTAACACAACTCACCAGAAAGGATCAACCTTTCTCTTGGATAAACAAGTGTGAAGCCTGTTTTGAGGATATGAAGAGAAAATTGACTATTGCTCAGGTGTTAGTTATTCCAGACACGACTAAAACGTTTGAAGTGTATTTTGATGCTTCATATCAGGGTTTGGGTTATGTATTGATGTAGGAGAAGCGGTTGGTGGCTTATGCATCTCGATAGCTGAAGGTGCATGAGAAGAATTATCCAACTCATGACCTGGAGTTAGCTGTAGCGTTGTTTGCCCCTAAGACTTGGAGGCATTACTTGTATGGTTCCCAGTTCCAAGTGTTCAGCGATCACAAGAGCTTAAAATACTTGTTTGATCAGAATGAGCTAAATATTAGGCAGAGGCACTAGATGGAGTACCTCAAGGATTACAAATTTGAGCTTTTATACCACCCTAGTAAAGTCAATGTCGTCGCAGACGCTCTAAGTAGGAAGAGAATGCATATGTCTGCATGATGGTGAAGGAGCTAGAACTGATTGAAAAGTTACGAGATATGAACCTGGAAATGTAGACGAGTTCAAATCATATCTAGTATGGCATGTTGAAGATCACTAATGAGTTACTGGAGTAGATCCAAGTGGAACAAGGTAAGGATCAGGACTTGTAGTAGATCGACGGGTGGTTAGGCAATGACAAAGGAAAAGACTATCAGATAAACAAGGATGGTATTCTACGCTTCACGAACAGAGTATGTGTTCCATGCGGACCACGATTGAGGAAGAGGATTCTGGAAGAAGGCTGTAAAATTCGTCTTAGCATACATTCTGGTATGACTAAGATGTATAAGGATCTGAAGGAATCCTTTTGGTGGACAGGTATGAAGACATATGTAGTAGATTTTGTGGCATCTTGCCTAGTGTGCCAAAAAGCGAAGATTGAACACATCTACCGAGATTGGTAAGAGGTCATGACTCAATCTGGGTAATTGTAGACATATTGACGAAACGCGCTCACTTTCTGCCGATTAATTAGAAAATGTCCATGGACAAACTAGCAGAGTTGTACGTCAGAGAGGTGGTCAGGTTGCATGGAGTACCAACTACTATTGTGTTAGACCGTGACCCGAGGTTCACATCGAGATTTTGGTAGTCATTGCAGGCAACGTTGGGCACTTAATTGAGAATGAGCTCAGTCTATCATCCTCATACAAATGGTAAGTTTGAGAGGACCATTCAGTCACTGGAAGACTTGCTCAGAACATGTGTATAGGATCATCTAGGTACTTGGAGTGAGATGCTTCCATTGGTGGAGTTCACATATAATAACAATTATCACTCCAACATCAGGATGGCACCATATGAGGCTCTCTATTGTATAAGATGCATAACTCCTTTATGTTGGTAGCAAGATGGAGAGTTATTGGTGCTTGGCCTAGAGTTCTTACAACAAACCACAGAGAAGGTGAAGCTGATACAGAATTGGATGTGAGTAACTCAGAGTAAGAAATCCTATGCAGATAAAAAGAGGAGATTGCTTGAGTTTGAAGTTAGAGATCATGTATTCCTTAGGGTTACAATGATAGCGGGCATTGAAAGGGCGATCAAGTCAAGGAAGCTGACGTCGAGATTCATTTGGCCATATTAGATCACACGGAGGATAGGTCCAGCACCATACGAGATTGCATTGCCACTGCATCTGGCAAACTTGCACAACGTCTTCCTTGCGTCATAGTTGAGGAAGTAAGTTACCAGTCCAACACATGTGCTAGAGGAGGATGACATTCAGGTGCGAGAAGACTTGACGGTGGGAGTTAGACTAGTGATGATCTTGCATTCTTAAGTTAAGCAACATAGAGGGAAGGAGATCCGGACTGTGAAGGTCCTCTGGGACGAGGCAACCTAGGAGATGACTTATCCACACCTATTTTCAAGTAAGTCTAATTTTCGAGGAAGAAAATTTTATAAGGTGGGGGAATGTAAGACCCGAGAAATTTAAATAATTGAATAAATAATTATTTAATAAATGCGGGTAGTGGAAACCTTTATGGTAATTAATGTTGGAACTATGATGTGGAATAGTACTACGTCAATTGGTTGAGAGTACTTGGTTATCTTGAGAGGACTTGGGTTCGTGTCCCATGTATGCCATTTGTGTGTTATTTTAATTGTTTATCATTTTAATAATAATATGCTTGAATATGATGAATGATAATATAATCATAGATGTATAGAATTATCATGAAACATGAATTGGTTGAATTGTAATTAGGTGGTTGTGTGTTCGAATCTTAACTTATGCGAAATAAGTTCCTTTTTACCAAAGTTATTTTTGACATGGATGAGAGAGTAAACACGTGGCATTCCTTAAGTTGTGTCGAGAATGGTATGGCCAAGCAGGGGGCAGGATGCTTGTATACATGGATGTGCGTGGTGTACAAGGCTTTCGGTGATACCTTAAAGATGGACTTGCTAGATCATTCCTTGAGTTGTGGCTCAGAATGGTATCTCTTGAGTTGTGGCTCGGGATAGAGGGTAAATACATGGCATTCCTTGAGTTGTGGCTCGGAATGACATCTCTTGAGTTGTGGCTCGAGATGGCGAATGAACACAAGCATTCCTTGAGTTGTGGCTCGGATTGGTGAGTGTTACTGGTGTGAGTGTGCGAGTTGTGGCTCACACAGAGAGTCTCAACTCAATTGAGCAATTACAGGTTATGGCCAGTGATGTGCTAATCTTGTGTCAAAAGTACGAACTATGGTTCGTATTGGGAACTCTACCTGGTGTTACGGAGTGTGGTCCAGAGCATATTTTCTCGCACGTGTTCTACAAGTTGTGGCTTGTAGGTGGTGGCAAAAAAATGTATCTTGAGGTTATCATCTAAAGACGTAGAACATGGAAACATGGTGGTGGCCATGTGGTATAGAATCAAGGGATAAAGTTCCTTTGATGGATTATGCATATATATATATATATATATGTATATACATATATATGTATATATATATATACATATATATGTATATACATATATATATATATAT
>Ga0209589_1002736_pt1 | contig 30730 bp, 13 predicted proteins | sample CowpeawhiteBW_FD_187525 | JGI IMG/M metagenome (GOLD analysis project Ga0209589, IMG submission 187525) | Root nodule microbial communities of legume samples collected from California USA - Cow pea white BW (SPAdes) (version 2) | ecosystem: Host-associated > Plants > Roots > Nodule | place: USA...
AAAAAAAACACGTGTGTATATATATATATATATATATATATATATATATATATATATATATATATATATAATTAAAATAATATGTTTTTATTAATATATATATATATAAAAGCACACGTTATGTTTTTTTTAAGAAAAAGGAGTTGTGGTTATCTTTTTAATAAAAAATATTGAATTACTTCTTTATTAAATAATAAAAAAAAATTATGACAACCGTTTTGTTGAAAATAGAAAAAATTAATACGACTAATATTCTTTCTTACTTCTTCTCTCAAGCAAATAAAGCAAAATGACTCTAATTCTTATTTCAAGCAAATAAAACAAAATGAATAGAAAAAAAGAGACTGTTGGGATGATTTTCTAAAGAAACACCGGACTCTTTTTATAACATCAAACGTAAGTCCCAAAGTAAGTTTTCACATCACATTTGGAGATTTTGATAAAATTGATCACTAGAATAAAATTGTCATATTAAATGATAACAAAAGTAGTTACTAAAATATGTATATAAACTGTTATTAGATGTAGAAAATATATGTTTTTAGTCTCTTATCGGAAATTTTGATAACAAAAGTAGTTACTAAAATATGTATATAAACTGTTATAGTATATTAATTCAATTATATAAACTTTTTTTGACGTATCAAATACATTTCTCCACTAAATATTGAATTGAAAATGTGTGAAAAAACACTTTAAACAACTAGAATACCAATATGAAAAGCGTTTGACACGTCAAACAAAGTTAAAAGTTAATGTAATTTGGTTAAAAGGATATACTCATTTATTTTGAAATTAAGAACCAAAATGTATCGAAGTTTTATATAAAGACGAATTTCAATTTCAGGTCAAAGTTAAGGAACTAAAAACATAATTAATTCTTTATACAATTGTTTTAGCTTGTATTTTCTTTTTTTTGCAGGAAGCTTTTATTCTAAAATATTATTGTTTTTTAGACTATGGCCTGGCATTTTAAAATAAAATCAAAATATTACTTGAGATATACTTTATTTTTAATTGAATTAAAAATCGTTAACATTTATCATTTTTTTTTCTCATTGGTAGTCATTGTCACGTGATATTTTTTTTACTATATTACTGTATTTTAATAGGTTAAAATTTAACTTTTGTGCACGGGAAATTTAAATGTAGAGTTAGAAGTTTGACATTAAAGAGGTTAAAATTTAAATATGAAATTAGAAGTTTCTTATTTAATAGAGACGAGTAGGATTAAGGTGAAAAAATATCTACAAACTTAATGTACTAAAGTTTTAGGTTTGGTGGTGTCAAAATTTCTTGAGTTATAGTTCAAAATTTATTCGATCTACAATATCCATATTTTGTAATTATCATTTTTCGTATGTCTACTCAAAGAATTCAAAAATATTAATTATCATTTTCAAAAGTATATATTAATTTTAATTTTGCATTTTTACTTAAGTATGAATAAATGTATTATTTTTTGTATTTATTGTGTAATTTATAATTTGAATGAAATAATGACAGGAAAACCATATAGATTATGTATTTTCATAAAAAAAGGAAATAAAAAATGTATCACTATATTATGAAATTGTGGTTGTATGATTATTTTAAGTATATCTTTATTTATTTTTTTGGACTACATATATACATTAATCTTCAATCATTTAAAAAGTACGCTTGACAATTGTTTTTTTACTACATTTTTTTTTTACATTTACTTTAAATTTATTTACACAAAATAGGCTAAACATATGGGTAAGATTTGAACGAATTGATTAGTGTTAGATTGGATTGGATTAGATTTATGTAATTTTTTTTATGTTAAATCTAATATAACCAAACCTACTCTTAAATGGACTGAATTGAGTTGCGCCAATTGGGTTAAAATGTGGAAAAACTTTATTTTCCATTAAAAGTTTTAATTTTCAAAAGTTAATTTAAGTAAAAATAATACAATCTTTACTCAAATAAATTCAACACTTCAAAAAGTAAACCAACAAGTCAATTCATAATAAATTTATCCAAATTAATTTAAGAGATGAAAGAAAAAAAAAAATACGAATAGTTATGTCTCCTATCATCTATATTAAACTGACCAACAAATTTATATAAAAATAGGTTAGTTTGGATTGAGTTACATTTGACGTGATCACAAATAAAATTTAATTCAATTTAATTAAGTTAATTTGGATCAATTTAAATACTAAAACCAATCAACAAAAAGTGCTACTTGAGCTGTGACATATATGATTAAATAGCTTTTTTCTTATGAAAATTAATTGGTAGACATTTGTTAAAATATGAATAATATATAAATCTTCTGTCTTGCTCTTTGTTATGGTGTTTCTGTTCGTCAATCAACCAGTTGATACATATTAAAAGTGCTCTGATGCTAAAGTCAGTTCATAATTGATAGTTTAAAGTAATAAATATTGTGAATATTGTAATTAATGTCAGATAAAAGTTTCAACAATCATACCTTTGATCTGTATTTATAGTCTAATCTTCCTCATTATTGGTATGTTTATGTTAATTAAATGACTAACTGACTTTTAGGTGTATTGTTTGGTCGATCATGATCGATCAACTCAATTACATAATTGTATAAAGGAGGAGGATGATATCATGTGGGCAATCCAATTGTCAATTGGAAGGCTCATTCGACAGAGCTGTGCGACCCAAATTGTAATTCTCAGTCGAGCTGATGGTGACTGAAAAATTGAGTAAGGTGTTGACACACGATTTTCTAGAATCAGTTGATGGCGTGCTCAAAAAATCTTCGAAGCAGTCTTCTCAACCGATTCCTGTTGACTTGACCGCTCAACCACTGTTGATTTGACTGATCGGTCCATACAATACATAAATTATCATTTTGTATTCAAGTGATGTTTTATGAAAAACATACAAAACATATAAACGCTTATTTATAATCACCAAATTATCCGAAATAAATACTTATTTCATAACTCAATGTATTATTCGATTAACTCGTATTATTCAATAAGTGAAATGTATATGTCTTATTTGTGAGATTGAATTATGAATATTTATCTTATTTTTGGTAGTTAAATTTTTTTTTTATGATTATTGGGAAGCTGTTGTGAATAACAAATAGATATAATTCATAATTCAATCATACAAACAAATTGTATATATCAATATAATTGTTATATATATATATATATATATATATATATATATTTAATGTTGTTTTATATTACAATATACTTATACTTACAAAAATAAAATAGTAAATTTATATTATAATTTTAATATGTAATTTATTTAAGAAAATTTGAAATAACTTTTATCTATAAACATTTTAAAACTAGCAAACTCACCCACCAAAGAAATTATTAAGATTATAATATTGAAATTGAATTGTTTAAGATATAGTTGACTTGCAATTGCCTAATACAAAGGTAATTTGATTTTATCACGAGTGGAATAAAAAGTGTAGCCATGATTGAGGATTCTGGTATTTGACAAGGTCCATGAGTTACCTCTTTGTCAACATTGTAAGAACAATAGTTTCATTCATATTTTCATGTGAACTTTATCAATTCCTTCTTTCATAGTGAAAATAAAATCCAAATAATTAAAGATAACAATAGGCAACATTAGGCATGCATGTATGGATTTAGGGAAGATTTTTCAAACTGAGCTAACCCGAATCACATGGATTGACTTATCACGGGTTGAATAAAAAATGAATGAGTCCAATCAACTCATTTTCTGGTGAATTAAAAATTTTACATCCAAACTCAATCTACCACATGTTTGTAGGTTAAGTGGGTTGATTCACTAATCTATATAAAAATAAATAAATATTTTTAATCATTTTCAAATATTCATATTTGTAGGATCGAAACAATTTTGTCCTTTCTAGGATATTGAAATTTGCAAGATCTCAAAGATATTAAGAAATAGAGATAAATATAATAAAATCATGGTTTCTTTTTTTTCTTTGGCCCAAAGATAAAAAAATATGTTTTTAAAAAAATAAGTAGGTTGTGGGTTAAGTAAGCCTAATCTGGATCAAACCCGCATAACCTGTTGGTTAAATGAGTAAGCGAAAAAGAAAAATTGAATTTCTCAACTCAACAAAACTCAAACCCGTAGTAAAGTCAAATTCATCCGTTTTTACACATTACTTTGCTCCAAATACAAATAAATAAGTATTTATTTTATTTTTCATGATTTTGTTTAAGATCTCAAATTTTTTTCTATTTTGGTCCCTAAATATATGTTATTATAGTAAGAATTATTCTCATACATCTAATAATGTTGAGGAGTTGAGGTTAAAAATAATTATATATATATATATATATATTAACTTTTCAAAATGTAATAAAATTTAAAATTCTAAATTGCACATATTTTCATTTAGTTAAGTTAAGAAGTCAAATTCGAAACAAAAATTTAAATAATTAAATTTTAAGATTAAGAAAACTTAAGTTTTCGTTTAACTTGTGATTTTTTTATGACTTTAGGAAATAATATGACACTTAAACATGTACAAGTAGGGCACGGGAAATTTGTGGGAGAGAAAATATTAACTATTTATTAGTAAAACTATTTATATTTATTAGTAAATCTATAATCCAATCCAGCCGATTAATCATCCCAGTCTGTTTTCTTTGTTTATTTTTTTGAAATTACAAGTTTTTTAAGTTATTTTATGTTAATAACAAAACTTTGTCAATTTATATATATATATATATATATATATATATATATATATATATATATATATATATAAACATAATTTAAGTTTTATATATTTTTTACTATAGTTTATTTATTAATATTATTTAATAGTTTTAATTGAATCGAGTTGAACTAAATATAAAGAACTTGTAACTGAATTGAAAAAAAGATTAACATGCTAAACTAAATTGAATTTTGTTTGATAAAAGTAAAATGAGGTATTCAATCAAAATAATTAGGAATAAAATGACCCATTTGTGATTTTGGTTGTGCAAGTCTTGATTAAGAAGTTTATTATCATTTATTATTGAAAATTAACTGTTTACATAAATCATCTTTAAGGGACAAAACGAAAGCAGACAAAATCATTATCATGATATTTAGCACCAACTTGCCACATGTTTCATTTTAATTAATTTTTAATTGAATAACAACCTGGGCCCGAACTGGCCCACATTCTGTTAGAAAAAAACCGGCACAAAAAAGATTGTATTTGAATCAGACATTGTCTGATCGACTTATAGCTGGCATTACTTTTTTTTTTTATTGTTAAATATTGTTGATGCTTAAATATTACATGATTTATTTATTGTTTTATTAATGTTATAATTTATAAATTTAAATTCAAATTTTATTATGAAATTTATTTAATAATTTTTATGTAATATTTTAGATTAGTTAATTACACTATTAATTAGAGTATTATAAATTTGGTATTAGACATGCTAAAAAATATTCACATTATCTCATTAAAGAGTCAATGCTCATTAATTAAATTATTCAACATGAATAAAATGTCTATTAAAAATAACATATATCTACCACATGCAACCTATAAAAAAAAATCGACTGAGAAAATATCAAAAAAGAATTTACTTTTATCAAAAAATTGATGGGTTGGTTGATGAATCTATTTGGAATTTTATTTTATAATTTATTTTTTTAATATTATTACTAAAAAAGTACATATTTTCGTTAATTTACTTTTGAAAATTTATGAATAAAAATTTGTAATATTTTTTGTAAAATATTTTGTTTAAAATATTTTTTGTAAAAAAATTTATAAAAAATACTTGCAAATTTAATAATTTTGTAAAAAAAAAATATTAATCAAAAAATTATTTATCAATTAAAACTTTTAAAAAAATTAAAAAGATATTTTCTTATAAATATTTTAATAAATTTACTAAAAAATAAAAAAAAATATTTTCTTATACAAAATTTAAATAAATTTATTAAAAAAAATAGCATAAAATATGAGAAATACGTTATGCATAAACATTGCAAGTTAATATTACCAAGTTTTATCCAACAAATATAATTTCTATGTACATAAAAATTATGTTGAAATAAATAATCTCATAGAAATATTTCAACATTGAATGAAATGAAAATTGTTAAATATTCAGCCCTTACTTGTGGGTCAAGTCACACCACCTTACCTTACGCCATAAAACATTGAGTTATTAGGATATGTAATCAATGTATTCTATCATTGTAGAAAATACTCTGAAAAAGTAATACATTTGGTTTTAAATGTAATTGTGGAGATAAGACACTGCCATACAGGAAGCAACACTAAAGTTTTTAATATTTTTTTAAAATTATATATATATATATATATATATATATATATATATTAAAAAAATCATTAAATAATAATTAAATTTAAAGATAAAAAGTAATTCATGATTATATGCGCTACTAAAAAAATTCATATTTCTATTAATTTTGTTTTGAAATTTTTTCATAAAAAATACTTACAAATTTTGTTGTGAAAAAAAAAATTGCAAGAAATTGTTACGAATTTTCTTACAAAATATTTTGGATAAAACAATTTTCACAAAAAAGAATTGTAGGATATATTTACAAAATTTATAATTTTGTAGAAAATGATTATCTACGAAGAAATTACCTGTCAATTAATTTTTTTTAAAAAAATAGTAGAAAAAAATCTTTTTTTATAAATTATTTTAAAAATTTATAAGAAAAATATGATGTAATATAAATTTTTTTAATAATGATTACATAAATTAGATATTATTTATAAATTAAAAATTATTAGTATCTAAATCAGTTTTTATTATTTATAGATGGGTGTTTCTATCACTTTGTCAAACAAAAATAAAAAACTGTCAAAGTTCTACTTACAAAACCATTGCAAATCAAGCATCTTCGTTCAACACTGAATATTTAAGTTAAAATAGTGATACGTCACTTAAGAATTGATGATAAAGATGATTTATAATTAAGAATGAGTTATTATTGAAGACAAACTATGAAGATAGTTCAAAATTATCATCCATAAGTTATATATATTATAATTAATGTACTTAACAAGTATAACTTTTCTGCTTCACTTTCATTAGTTTTATATTTTTAACTTAATCATTCATTTAGAACAAATTTATATATAGATATTAAACTAACTGAAGTGATTGATTTATTTTCATAAGTAGAAAGAAGAATATAGGTATTGATTAAAACGCTAACTTTAAAGTTTAAAATCACGTAATGCATGGGTTTCTCTATATATTATTTTAAATTTGTTATTTTTAATATACCTACCAACTTATTATATAAGAACATGTTTAACAAGTTTAAAATAGAAGATTTGAAAGAGCTGAATTTTAATTATTTTTTTTAAAAAAATAAAGAATGGAAAGTATATAAATGTAATATTTATTCATTGTAGAGCATCATTTAGTTTAACTTATGTGTTATCTGTTCAATTACTATAACATAGTTTTTAACACAAGTGTAAATAATACTACCAAGAACATAAATATCGTGAAATGTATGGATGATCTCTTTGGGTATTTATATTTTTTGTATATTTTGAAAAATATTTCTTATTATTTTGAATATAATATATTTAGAGAATCATGTAAATATCAAGGAAAATTAAATTACATTTTTGTAATTCTTGTACTTTTTTCTTCGAATGTTAATACATATATTAATTTGACAATTTAGCTTAAATAAAACACACACATTACTCTCTTTTTTTTTTTTTGACAATTCTTAAATTATATCTTCTCCTGTTTTATTTATATATTTTTAAATCTCCTTTTACTTATAAGAATAACAAAATCTTCTATATTTTATCTCATTTGAATGTAAAATAGTTATTTGGAATATATTTTTTCTCTTTTTATGATTTTGAACATTATTGAAAGTAATAAATATTGAATTTTTATTATTAAATTTTAAAATTTTATCTTTTTGTGATATCAGAATGATTTACTTGTCTCGAAATGACCTGGTCCAATAGGAAAATTCCAAATTATTGGGCCTTTCAATACAATTAAATAGAAAGCCCCAAAGGCGCCATATTTAAGGAGCCCAAACGATGTGATTGCAAAAATCCACCTCTATCTTTTGCGGGTTGGGATGTCAAAAAAATTTGTACCCGTGGGTATCTACGGATAGTGCAAAAAGAGCTTATTATGACAGGTAAAAAGGACTTATTATGACAGGTATGTTGGCATCATAGTTGCAGGAGTTATAAAAAATGCACTTTTTCTATGACATCGTAAAAATTTGTCATAGTAAGTCTAACTTACTATGATAGGTATTTCTACACCTAACATAATAAGTGGGTATTTTTTTAATTTTTTCAATTTTCCTCCATTCATAGGTATTTCTACACCTAACATAACATACTGATTCTCTTCAACTTCTTCTCCAAATCATCAAAATCAAACCACCTCAGTAAAGCCAAAAAGTCTCTAGGGTTATTTGCCCCTCCCAAAGCCACCAACAATCTTCACTGTAATACCTCTTCCCAGACACCATCCTCATTATACTGTTAAAAGTCATTACCGAAAAGCTTCAATAAATTATACAAACAATAATAAAAAATTTAAAAAATTATGGAGTATAATCAAAATTTTGCTATGTAGTCTTCAATAATTTCTACCTAATTTAATTTTATCGCCAAATTTACCTGGATTTGAGTTCCACTTTGGCGAAGGCGTTGCACGAGTTGTGAGCGAGCTTTCGCACGAGCCTCATGCTCTCGTCCGTTCAGATTTCCGAGAAGCAGTTCAAACAGTGCATTGAGAGAACCTCGAGCGACACAATGCGATGGAGGTTGCGCTAGTGGTCACCATAGGGCGACACCGTGACGGTGGTGTTGTTGTAGTCGATGTACTTGCCGGCGAGGAAGCGAGGCCAGTTCGCCAGACGATGTCGTTTTTTGGTGAAGCATTCCTGCACTGCCTCAAGCGACGAAACAGAGCGGCGAACAGAGTGGCCAACGAAGCGGTGACGACAACACGAAATAAGAAGGTAACGTGACTGTTTGAGAAAGAAAGTATACTTCTGGAGAAATAATGGAGACGAGAAAGAGAAAGAGAAAAGAGGGAAGGAAAAAATTAGGGATTTAAAGATATTATGACAGGTTTCTCTAAATCTGTCATAATATATTTTTAACATAATTTCAATTTTGCCACCACGCCTATATACTATGATAGGTCCTCTGCACCTGTCATAATAAATTTTCCCTTCTCACTTACTATGATAGATCCCTTTTTATCAGTCATAGTAATTGTTACTTTTATTACAAAAATGCCACAGGTAAACTTATTATGATATGTGACTTATACTTGTCATAATAAGTTGTCATAGATTCTTCTTTTTCCACTAATATAAAACCCACAACGGGTAAAAAATGAATATTGTAAATGGATACCCGCGGGTAATGGGTACGAGTATTTTTAATATTCGTATGTTAACGGGACAGATAGAGGTATCAGTATCTGTATCCGTGGATACTCGTACCCGCTATACTCTACTTTAAATATAAAAAAAATATGATTAAAATATTAACATATTGATTTTGAATGAGTTAATTTTTTACCAATTAGTTTTAAAAAAATCAATTATTTGTAAACTGTCATTCAACACTATTTAAATAAATTATTTGAACTTTGTTTAAAATTTATGAATATTATATATTGTATTTTATTTGAATTTACGATTAAAATATGTTGTTAAATATTTTTTTTGTAAATACCTGCAGATATCCGTGGATATACGTGGACATTAAAAAATTATGTGAGTACCCACATAACGGATATGGGTACAGATACGGGGAAGCTACTACCCATACCCTACCCGCCCGGTTGACATTCCTAATTGTGGGTCGAGGACTCCTCCCCTTTCTTCAAACTTTGATTCATATTTTTCATAGAAAAATCTCTCATCAACAATAGAATAAGATCCATTTTGAATCCTATTTAAGGGATTCCTTGGTTCTAACCAAAGAAGCAATGCCACTCAATAATCTTTTTCTGTATGTAAGGATCCCACTAGAACACCTTCTACTTCTAATAGGTCATGAACTAGATCTGAATTCTTCTCAACGAGTCCATAAATAAAAATATTATCTGAAAAGGTTATATTGTTTTTATGTAGTGTAATTTATCCACAAAAATACACTAAAATATGGTAGTGATATATATATATATATATATATATATATATATATATATATATATATATGAGATAGATCAGCTTGTATAATATAATTGAGCATTTATTCCTAAATATAAGAATATTTATTTATCATTATTTATTACATGAGAGTAATGTTGGGGTCCTTTTCCTTCAAATCTTAGTTTTAATTCTTTTGAAATTTTTAGAGCACACCAATAATATAATTGAAGTGAACTTTACCTAATTAGTGGAGTGATAATTGAAAGCATGCAACTTAACTTTATTGAAATCATTGACAATGTAAAAAAGAAAACAACTGTTACAAACCAAACTTTTTGCCTTTTATATTAGCATGTGTTTCGGTATCATAGTTAATAGCTTTCTTAAACAAAAATATTTCTAATATTTTTTTTTCGTTATATCTTTGTTTATCCTACATGCATTCTAAAATGATTAAAGTCCTAATCATTTAAAAAATTCTAAAATAAGTGTTGATCTTACAAAGTATTAATTAAATATATATATATATATATATATTATTTATTTATTTATTAATTATGCATTTATTATAATAGTAAAATCTCAACTAATTTTAATTCTGGATATCTTCATACACATCCATTCAAGGAACCATAAGAGTGAATATCATCCCAAAGACAAGACACAAATGAAAAAAAATATTGGTAACATATCATTATCTCAGCTTTCGTAAGAACATTTTTTTATTCAAATTATAAAATTACATTTTTTAACATAATATTTGAAAAATTATTATATTTATTTTTATTATCATCATGTACAACTTTCGAGTCTTATGTTATAAATGGTACTAAAACGAAATTTTAGTTGCAGACTGTTATCATCTCAACTCAACCTATAAATAATACATTATTTAATATTTTTCTTTGCTTCTTTATAAATTCTAAAAAGAAGAATGAGTTGTTAATATTTCTCTTAATTTTTTTTCCTCCAAAAGTATATAACTATAAAATAGTTGGAGAAAGTTTGATATCCATTGATTTTTCCCTTTTTACAAAGATATAAGAATTTTGAAGTTTCAAAATTGTGTTTTTGTAGAAAGTGCTTTTTCCTTATAAAAATTAAAGCGTTGGCGGCAATTGCAGAGTATGTTTGCGGCACGTCATTGCCTTGGTGTTCGGGGTAACCAACTCAAAACTCCAAAAGTCTTCTTACACTGTGAATCACGTTCTGAAATCTCTTTTCCAAACGCGATCACGTCAAAAAAATATTTTAGCCCTTAGATGCTGCAATGCGTTTTGCTACCTTATTTAATCACTTAATTATGACCACCTATTATCATTTTCTTCTTTTAAAATATAATTACCTAAAAAAAAGTTCTAACAGTTGTCAGTGCACAAGTTGAGAATATTAATGAGGACAAAAAAAAAAACTTATGCCTTTCAGAAAAAATATACAAACTTCTAATTTGGTTTAAGCATAGAATTAAAAATGTATCAAACGATTTAAATAACTTTAATACTAATATATTTTGTCAAAAGTTAACATAACTGAATTAAAAGAATTATATTTATTTATTTTTAAAATTTATGGATCAAAATGTATCAAAATTTTGGACATGGACAAATTCTAATTTTGGGTCAAAGTTCACGTACTAAAAACATACTTAATCCTAAAATAAATTTAATAATAAAGAGAAGAATAGAGCATGAAAGACTAATTTTATGTGTATACTTAGCAAGGAAGAAAAATCCATGTTTATAAATACATAAGACAATCCAAAGAGTACAACTCAAGAGTTATATACTTAATGTAAATCATGTAAATATCATCAATAGTAACCAGACTGATGTCAACAACTAAATGAACAATGCATAAATATCAAAACATGAGCAACATTATAGTATTTAAAAATACTAAATTCTGAATCTATATAATTAAAAAGTAATAAATAATTATATATATATATATATATATATATATATATATATATATATATATATATATATATATATATAAATGAATAGGATTGTTGTTGGTAGGTTGTGGATCAACGACCTTCAATTAAGTTTGAACCTGTTTAACAAAACCCATTTAATAAAAATAAATATTTTTTAACTAAATTCGACTCAAACCTATAATGAACCAAATTAACTCATAAATTGGATCTTATTTTGACATTTTTAGTTACACTTTTCATATAAGGAAATTTTAGAGAAAACATTAATAAAAATGTGAGTGAACAACTAATAAAATATAAATAAACAATTAAACTTAATATAATATTCACGCTGCAGTAAAAAACATGTTAATAATAAAAACAAACAAGTCTAAATTATGATTAATGATTAATGTATCTATCCATTGGTATATATTTTTTAAGAAAAATATACATAAAAAATAAAAATACATGAGTGAAAAAAAATAGTTATGTAGTTATTATTTTTAACAATATTCAATTTAATAAATATAATAAAAAAATATTTTGCAGCCCATTCGTGTGTTGCATAGAACAAAAGCTTCTATTGAACAAAGGTGACATTTTTTTTTTTGTAAAAAGAAATGCTTCATTAAAATTAAGAGTCATTTTATTTTATTATACAAAAATGCTTGATGTATACGAATTTTTAATGGATCCAAAAACGAAACTATTATATGTCACTGTTATAGATAAAATAGTTTTAATTCATTAGTACAATAATTATTTGAAGAATTGTTACTTTTTATATATCCTTTTACAAGTCCAATTATTTTGAAAATTTGAAAAAAAGGAAGGAGTGATATTATATATATATATATATATATATATATATATATATATATATATATATATATATATATATATATATAGCAACATGTACATAAAAATTTACCCAATATATGACACAAACTGTAAAAAAATATATAATTAAATGTATGGTTAAGTAACTGTTTTAAAAGTCTAAACATATTAAACTTTGAACAAACGCAGCTTTAGTTGGGAAAGTAAATTGGATTATGAATGTCAATAGAATATTCAACCAAAAATAGAAGTAAAACATGTTTTTTTAGTATTTAGTAGAAAAACATTAATGCATGATATTCACCGATTTTCTTATAACAACTTTAATATATTAAGTTAATAAAATATTTAATATTCCAAATTTATTATACTCAAACTAATAAAAATTTAAATGAATATTTATATAATGAAATATTTATTAAATATAATAACATATTAATACATCAAATTAGTAAAATATTTAATGTAAGACTTGATACTTTTTCTTCTTCCTTCAAAGAAAAAAATAAGAAAGAGTGATATAGTTGAAGGATATAATCTGTATAAATATTTAAATGATGCTAAAACAATTAAATAATAACTAGCGTAAACACAATCACCGTCGCGTCTGTGTGTACGTATTTTTTAAATATGCATGATATATAAGTAGTTGATGATAGTGTAATGTTATTAAGTTAATAAATAATATAAAATTATATTTATTAAGAATAAAGTGAAATGTATGGAGAAAATAATTGTTGATAAATAGGAAAAAAAAGGAGATAAGTAAATAGTTTTATAAAAACTTGTAAAAGTAACCATTAATTTTTAAAAGTTTAACAAATAATTACATTGTAAAGGATAAAGTTGAAATTATGAAATGTGAACACAAAAGAGGGAATCACTTTATATATAGTTATAGATAAAGAAACATGTCTTATTAATGAAGCATTATCAATCAAACTATGTAAGTTGTTAGTCCAACAATTTACACCTAACTTAAGCGTTATTTCTCTATTTTATTTTTTAACATTCTATTTGAAGTCTCACACCGACTAGAGATATGACTAATTTACAATATATAGTGATGCACAAATCTCACCTTACAAGCCGGTTTTGTGGGTTTGAGTTAGGCGCTTAAAACTCACTTCTAATATGGTATCAGAGTCAGGTTAGAGCCTATCATAGCGAACTTTCTTGAACATTCTGTTCAACCCGCTATTGGGCTGCTAACGGACCACTCACTAATTTCTAGTCCCACGCACAAGATGAATATACCTCGGCGTGAGGGGGTGTGTTGGAAGTCCCACATCGGCTAAAAATATGGCTAATTCACAATATATAAGTGAGGCGCAAACCTCAACTTACAAGCCGGTTTTGTGGGATTGAGTTAGATTTAAAACACACTTCTAACACATTCATTGGTTTGAAAATTTAGTTATCTATGTTTGGTTTGTTCAAATTAAATATCCATTATTCCATTACTAATGATGTGAAGTAATTTCAAATTGTTGATGAGTAATCATATATGGATAGTGTATGAGATTGATTATTTATAAGGTGAAAGATGTTGTGATATTTTTAATTAATGACTAAAGTGGTATTACCATGATGAGCCAAAAATGTATTACTAAGTTCTTGAATTATTATATTAACTAATTATTAAATATTAGTCTTTGAATTTAAGCTTATTATAGCTGTTCTAGAAGTAATTAATCGTTATACGTTTATTATTTTTAAATGAAGATTCTTTAGTCTACTTGATCGATATGACATTAATGAATAAATAACATTCAATAAATAAGTAACTTATCATTTATTGTATGTTTAATTAAATAATATGTTTAAATAATTAACTTATCATTCAATAAATAATTAATGTTATTTATTGTTTGTTTAATTAAATAATTAACTTATCATTTTAGTTTTTAATTATCAAATAACATTAGACACCTATAGAGTTTAAGTGATGTATATATATTTGGGTGTCTAATATAAACATACCTAAATAGGATAATGTAATAAAAACACTAAATATCATAATCTAATAACAAGATTTAATTAGTGAGTTTTATTGTAAATTTGGTACATTTAGTAAATTATACCTATTAAGTATTAAACCTACAATTAAAATTTTCAATTATTACAAACTTTCTTATAATACTTAATAAGAATATAACTACCAAAACTAAAACTATCTACATATATAATTTTGGTGATTTTAATATTAATTAATAAAATTTTATTTTATTTAATTTAACCTTTAATTATTAAAAATTAATTTTAAATAACAAATTATTAGCTATACATATTTAGTTTTAGTTTTATTTAATTCAGTATTAAAAGAACTTTTCAGAATATAAACATCAAATCTAATTTTATTAAAAATATTTGATATTAATATTTATAAATAAAAACTATTCATTTACTATTATGTTAGAAACATGTAACAAACTGATGAGATAATATATGTGAATGTAGTTCTAAATATTTTGGTATTTTAATTAGGAGAATGATAATTAGTGTCTTTATAACACTCATTAAGATATAATTAATGATTTTTTATTTCATCATTTTTATATTGAAAATTGAAATAATTAATTTTATAAATTAAAATAATATAAATTCTAAGCCATATATCTCTTATACTAAATAAATACTTTGGAAAATAAAGTAAAACTACAATAATAATTATTAGGCCAAAATTCATTTAATATTAACGAATAAAGTAAAACTGCAATAATAATTATTAGGTCAAAATTCATTTAATATTAATGATGAACTTTTATAAAATTCAATCTGTATTAATTATTCTTAACTCGTCCCTTAAGGGTATCGGTTAATAAGATATTTTTAAATATAATAAAATATTTTATACCTACTTGTAAATATTTGGTGTATTTTTAAATTTATTAAAATTTAAATTAACTACAATTAATATTAACTAAAAATAAAATTGTATAAGTTATGAAAATCATTTAATATACACTTAAATATTTAAATCAAATACATCTTTACAAAGAATATTCACAAAAAAATGATAATTATAAATTAGATCAAATTAATCGATTTCATTAATTTGACCATTAAATATGAAAACTCTACCGTACGAAACACTTTAAACAACGGTTTAAAATAGTTATTAAAAAGATACTAGAATAGTTGTTATTTATTTAAGTCATTATTGTAAGTTTTATCATTCAATGATAACTTAGATCGTTACTAAAAATTTTGTTTTATTAACAAATTTGTCGCGGTGACAACAGTGACTTGTAATCCATTGTTAATTTAAGTTGTTACTTTTTTTCTCATTAATAAAATAAAGTATTTAGTTCAAACAAATATTAATAATTCTAAAAAGTAAGTCAAAGTAGTGATAAAATGAGTTCTAATAATTCGTAGGATAAATACCAAAATAGAGATTATTATTTGATTTAATCTTATTAACTAAATTAATTAATTTTGCTTTAAAATGTGTAAATTATCCTATCCCAAGTAAAAGTGAACTAATTTTTAAGAAAATACTTTTGTCACTAAATGAGTTATTTGAGTAATATTAACTTATTGACACGTAACTAATTTGTGCACAAAAATGATTAAGATCACTAAAATGGTAAAATCTTCCACGAGTCAAAATTGCATACATACTCCAAAATTTTCGAGTGTTTTGCACGAAAATATTTATTTTCAAATGTATCGTTGGATGTGTAGCCATCTAATTTAATTACACTTTTAATAAACTAATCATTAAAGTAATACGTGATAGACTAAAGTTATCTTGTTTTGGAACCATGCATACATTTCTTTAATTTGATGATAATTTGATACAAGAAAAAGGAATGCACATGCTGAAATCACTACAAACCACTCTATTTAATAGTCATTACTCTAAAAACTGTACTAAAACTGATTTTTAATTAATTGATGGGTAACCTTTCTCTTGCAAAGTAATTAAAATCGAGATTATAAATAGAATAAAAAAGGGTTCATATAGTCGTAAATTAAATCATGGTGAGATCATACTACAAATCATAAATTTTACTTTTTATAATATATATAAATAATTATTCAATTTTATAAGGAATAAAAATTAATCCAATTTCTTCTTTTAAAATTTTAAATAATATGAAAATAATTAATATAATAAAATATGAAAATACAAAAAAAATTAAAGTAAAATAAAAGAGAGAAAATAAATCAAAAGAAACAAGCTGTTATTGGTCTTCATAACTAACATTAATATAAATTTTTTTATAAATAATTAGAGTAAACACAGACATTATCGTGCATGTGTATATGCATTTTTTAAATATGCATGATATTATATAAGTAGATGATGATATTGTAATGTTATTAAGTTGATATAAAAAATAAATTTATATTTATTAGAAACAAAACAGGATGAATGGAAGAAAATGAGAAAATAACAATTTTTGAATAGGAATAAAAAGAAGGAAAGAAGATAAACCATTTTATAGAAACATGTAAGAGTAACTATTAAATTTTAAAAATTTAACAAATAATTATATTATAAAAGGTAAAATTTAAATTATGAAATATGGATAAAAAAAAGAAATTCTCTTTATATATAGTTATAGATAAAAATAATATTATAATTAATAAATACAAGAAGTAATAAATGTTAACATTATTATGCTTTGGGTCTATACAAAATTGTGGTTGCAAAATTGGAAAATTACTAAACATTACCATGCTTTGGGTCTATAGAAGATTGTGATTGCAAAATTAGGAAATTATAATTGCAAAATTACAAAATTATAATTGTATTAAATTTTAATTGAGAAGTGTTGTGGTGTATTGTAACTGGATTTTAATTGTATAAAATTTTTTATTGAGAAAAAAAATTTTAATTGTATTAATTAGTATTTAATTTAATTAGGTGAGAGATGATTGTGTGCTCTCAACACCTTTATCAATGTAAAATTTGAATTATTTATCAAAGAAACTGATAGTACAACAGAAATCTCGAAAAAAAAAAGACGACGATTTACACAATTTTATGATTTTGTTCAACAATTATACTAATCACAATGTATTATTACGATTATGCGTAAGGAAGATCTGACCTGTAAATAATATATAAATCGTATGATTTTTATTTAAATTTCGATTTTGATTACCTTAATTACATAAATAACTATGTGCAATGAACTTTGAAGTTAGAAAAAATATCCGGTGAACTCATTTGATAATTATGTAAAGAATTTTACTTGTCACCCCGAAATTGTGTCCATGCTAAAACCAAAAACACTAAAAATCAAAATAAAGATTACATCCTATTGTTAATAAAATATTGAGTTCAGCAATTTTTGTCTCATAGAATCACTCTTAGTTAATGGATTACACTCCTCTCAGTATTCTTAGTCGGCTAAATAGAACCCTATAATTAATAACAAGTTTTGACATGGTGTGGTTTGGTAACAATTGCAAACTATCTAAACTATGTAGAACCCTACAAATTTATCACAACCTTTTTCTTTGTCCACATCACACTCTGTTCTCACCTTCAATACTTTCACCTACATAAACACTTCTCCCATAGCAAGATTTTTCAGTGATGCCAAACACTAATGTTTCTCTCAGACTAATTTCATCAGAGTGATTCCATGATTTGGAAGCCAAAATGGTCACAAAACCTTCCACTTTCCTTGTATCACCATGTTGGAACATGTGAGTGAGAGTGGTCCATCATTGTTTCTATCAAAGTTCACTTGATTCACTTAGTGTTTGAAGAAAGGTCACAGAGAGAAACACTAACTTAAACCAGTAGCACTGACAAAAGGGAGTCAAATTTTTATTGATATGGCAACAGCAGAAGGAAGGATCTGTTCATCATCAGCAAGCAGAGATTTGGCCTCAGCAAGGTTTGATGAGGAAGTGAGTGGAGAGAGTGATGTGTTTCACAGAGGTGGAAGGGAAATAGAAGAAGAGGAGGAGCTGAAGTGGGAAGCTTTGAAAAGGCTTCCAACATATGACAGAATGAGGAGAGTGCTTTTGAAGCAAGTTTTGGATAATGGAGGAGTGAACTATGAAGAGGTTGACATCACCAAGCTTGGATTGCAGGAAAAGAAGCATCTCCTTGAGAACATAGTAGGAACTGCTGAAGAGAACAATGAGAGTTTCCTCCATAGGATGAGGGAGAGAATTGATAGGTACCCTTTTAAATGTTTTGATCCTATATACTCCATCTGTGTTCTGTTCAAACCACACTAAAACACTTTCCTTTGTTTGTTTAATCTTAATTGCTTTTGTTGTTACAGGGTAAGCATTGAGATTCCCAAGATTGAAGTAAGGTATGAGCACTTATCAGTTGAAGGGGATGCATATGTTGGAACAAGAGCACTACCAACACTCTTCAATTCTACCCTCAATGCAATAGAGGTATACATGTTCTTAGTTTTTCTAATCAGACTTAGTATTTTGATTTTCAATAGAGAAAGTGTTTGGTGATTTCTTAACCTTTTATCAGTTTTCTGTTCTGGTTTTTGCAAACATGTAGATGAATATGCTTGCATAACATGAATATGTTTTCTTTACCAGGTATTGGTGAATTATCTTGTAAGCCTTGTGTTTGGAGTTTTGGGATTTCTTCACCTTTTGCCTAAGAACACAAAGGGTGTGAAGATTCTCCAAGAAAAAGTTGTCAAGATTCTCAAAGATATTAGTGGAATTGTGAAACCATCAAGGTACCTAATTAGTGTATAATTTCAATCTTCATATCATGATAGGGTTTGATTCTGTCCATTTTATTTCTGGAAGATGTATGACTTTATACTTAAAAAATAAGATTTAAAATTTTATTATTCATTTTTATGTTTCTCAGATTTTATTGGGTTCTAATATACTAAAGAACCCGTTACATTTAATTTATTTATATATTTTAAAATAAATTATATTAAGTTATTAATTACATTTAATTCTGTACAAGTTAATAGATAGAAATTAAAACTATGAATCAAATTATGTTTTTAGTTAATTTATAATTTTAAGTTTTTTATTTAATTTTTATTATAATTTAAATAATTTATCTACCACACTAATTAATTTTTATTTTTAAAAAAGATTAAATATGATAGTTTAAAATAATAAATTTAATATATGTTTGTGTAAATGAATGAATTCAATGCATAAAGTCATCTTGCTGCTTTTGTATAAAAGTTTGGACAGTGCTAAAGTTGAAAAAATGGACCACCGAGATCAATTCGAGAAGTGAAGTGATTTTTTTTTTTCTGTTGGATACAGTGTGTCAAACAAATTAATTATTTCACTCAACTTAAAAGAATTAAAATATATGTAATTTTTAACATTTATGTCACGTAAATAAAATTAAATCTCAATTTTTATACATACTAATTTAATATATAAATTACAAAATTTGCCTATGTTTAACTGAAATACTATTATTTTTATTAAAATTATATTTATTAATTTTAAAAACGATTTAGTGCGTAAATTTATGATTCCATCTACCTAAACTTATAGGGACTACATAAGACCAGATCTGATCAAAATTTATCTGTTTCAATTTACGTTATTAGTTTTCTAATTTAATTCATGTTATTGTACATATATGGATTAAGCCTATTTAGGTGACTCTAAATAATTTCCACATACGTAATTATTAAAAATGGTTAATCTTCATTAAAGTCATATTTCCATTTACGTATGTTAATTCTAATAGTAGTCATTGCCAATTTAAGTATAAAAATTTGAACAATACTATATATAAACCAATTTTAGCATCAAATGGAGATTAGTATAGATTTTGTTCGGTGATACTTAATGCATGTTTAATTTAGTTCATTTTATAAGAAAATATTTTTGTCACTCATTTTTTTAGGTATTTCTAAAATAAAATTTAAATATATTGACTAAAAAAAATTAAGTTATATTATATAAATAAGACAAACCTAGTTTTATTAAATTGATGTTGTATACCTCAATGCTTAAACCTAGTGAGTATAGAGAATTTTTGTTAAAGAAATTGATAACTAATAACCATGTTAAATTTTGATAACTTGACAAGTATGGCATTAGAAGTAAGATAACTATTGCTTAATAAATAGATAACTAAGTAGATAAATAATCCATTTATCAAATTTATTGCCTTACAAATAAATAGCCAATCAAATAGACAAAGACTCATATGTTAGAACTATATAAGTTTCATTTATAAAAATGGTTATTATTGAATACAAATTCCTATTATTGAAATCACTTTCCAAAAAGTGCATCACCAACTGTAGACCTAATTGATTCTTTGGTAACTAAATTTAAACTTTATTTCTATCTCTGCAGAATGACTCTGCTTTTGGGACCTCCAGGATCAGGAAAAACTACATTACTGAAGGCACTTGCAGGAAAAATGGACAAGGATTTAAGGGTTAAATTAAATATCCTCTTCTTCCCTTCTTTATGAATAATTTATTTCTGAAACTGTTCAACAGATACATATAAGATATTTATCACTAACAAGTATCTCTGGTGTCTAAAATTTTTAATTTTTTTTACTGGAAATATAGAAATACATAAAATCATAAAAAAAGTGATCTTTTTGTCATCCCAATGAAAAAAAATGAGAGTATTTTTCATTAGTACCCAAGGAATAACAGTTAACATAGTCATACATATATCATATTACATTTTATTACACATTCAATAATGTCTTGAAAATTAAAAAAAATAATGTTACACTGCTTAAATGGTTCCTCCATCACCCTGTACACAAGACTCTTTATACAAAAAATGTATGTTTAGTTTATATAACATGCTTTGTTACTTTTTTTATAGAAAACTCCACTAATTGTTTATATCATATGATTTTAACCAATGAGTATATATATAGTGAAATTGTTCACATCACTATGATATTAAGAATGATTATGAATTGTAAAATACCTTTTTACATAGTTAAGTTGAGATTATAGAGTTCATTTGTAATGTGAACTCATCAGAGAATTTCTTTCTGGGCAGGTATCAGGAAGAGTGACGTACTGTGGTCATGAATTATCAGAGTTTGTTCCTCAAAGAACATGTGCATACATTAGTCAGCATGATCTTCACTATGGAGAGATGACAGTGAGAGAGACACTGGACTTTTCTGGACGGTGTCTGGGAGTAGGAACAAGGTATGATATGCTGGAAGAGTTGTCGAGAAGGGAAATAGCAGCCGGCATTAAACCAGATCCTGAGATAGATGCTTTCATGAAAGCCACAGCAATGGAAGGTCAACAAACAACTCTTGTTACTGATTACGTTCTAAAGGTTTGCTCACACTTTGGTCTAAATCATTTTCCTTGTTAGCCACCAAACTTCAAGTTCTGTCATCTAACTTTTTTATGCAATACTACAGATTCTTGGGTTGGAAATATGTGCTGATATTTTGGTGGGAGATGAGATGAAAAGGGGCATTTCTGGTGGACAAAAGAAGCGTTTAACTACTGGTATGTGGATACGAAATTTCACTCACAAGCATCTTCTTACCATAACATAAGAAGCACATACACTTCAAAGTTATTACATTCATGTTGAATCTAACGTTTTCCAAAATGTGTTGAAAGTTCTCGATCGATCAGAGATAAAGCCGGTTTAGAATATATAAGTGTCTGCAAACCTCAACTTAGAAACTAATTTGTAAGGTTGAATTAGAATTAAAATTCTCTGTTTAACATATTATACTGTATTTTTGTGTCCAATGTTGTGCCTGTGGTTTCTAGACTATGGTCTAGATGATTGTACCATGGAGTTTGAGAGGAAAATTATCTGTGTGATATTAGATTCCTTTGCAGAATCATCCATTTTGCAGTTCTGATAAACAAGAACTTACATAACATGAATGCAGGTGAGATGTTGGTAGGCCCTGCAAAAGCATTCTTCATGGATGAAATTTCAACTGGTTTGGATAGTTCCACAACCTTCCAAATTGTCAGGTTTATGAGGCAGATGGTCCATATCATGGATGTTACCATGATAATCGCTCTTCTGCAACCTGCACCAGAAACATATGAACTTTTTGATGACATAATATTGCTTTCAGAAGGTGAGATTGTGTATCAAGGTCCCCGTGAGAGTGTTCTTCATTTTTTCGAAACTGTGGGGTTCAAATGCCCAGAAAGGAAAGGAGTTGCAGATTTCTTACAAGAGGTAACTTCGAAAAAGGACCAAGAACAGTACTGGTTCAGAAGGGACATTCCTTACCAATATGTCACAGTGCCTGAGTTTGTAGCCCATTTCAAGAATCACAGTATCGGTCAGCAACTACATGAAAAGATTAAAGTTCCATATGATCCTAATGAAAGCCATCGCGCTGCATTGGTGAAGGAAAAGTATGGCATCTCCAAATGGGAACTCTTCAAGGCATGCTTTTCAAGAGAGTGGCTTTTGATAAAACGCAACTATTTCGTATACATATTCAAGACTTTTCAGATTACTATGATGGCTCTGATTGCCATGTCAGTGTTTTTCAGAACAGATATGAAGCATGGTCAACTTGAGGGTGCAGGAAAATACTACGGTGCACTATTTTTCAGCCTCATTAATATAATGTTCAATGGAGTGGCTGAACTTTCAATGACAGTCATTAAACTTCCGGTTTTCTACAAGCAGAGAGATTTCCTCTTTTTTCCAGCATGGGCTTTTGCATTGCCCATTTGGGTCCTCAGAATTCCTCTCTCACTGTTGGAATCAGGACTATGGATCATCCTCACTTATTATACTATTGGCTTTGCTCCTGCAGCTAGTAGGTATGAGAATACTTGAAAAACACGCAATAAGAAAATAATATCCTTAAGTGGAAGCACATTCGCAAATAAGAGTAGAAATATAAATAAAAGTATACAGTAATGAGTTTCTCAATGGCACAGAAATGAAATAATAGGTTCACTCTCTAATCATTCTTTACTTCTTAGTTCTACTGACTTGAAAATTTTGTTTTATGTTGTATGTTATAACTTGTCACAGGTTTTTTCGTCAGTTATTGGCATTCTTCTGGGTGAATCAAATGGCTCTGTCCCTATTCCGCTTTATTGCTGCAGTTGGAAGGACAAAAGTTGTGGCACACACACTTGGTTCCTTCACAATTTTAGTTGTTTTTATCCTAAGTGGATTTACTGTTTCAAGACGTAAGTAACAGTTATTCCTTATACCATCAATATCATATACTCTAAAGATTTAATATTAAACTCTTCATTGTGAAATTGTTTCATTTAAACTGATAACTCCAACCTCTGTCCATTTATAGATGATATTGGACCATGGATGATATGGTGCTACTACAGTTCACCTATGATGTATGGTCAGAATGCAATAACCATTAACGAGTTCCTAGACAAAAGATGGAGTGCTGTAAGATCTTAGTGTTTCTTTAATCTTATAAACACAAGATTATTATTAGTTTATTGCTGATTTTTCACTTTTCACAGAAAAATAATGACCCAAGAATCCCTGAGCCCACAGTTGGGAAGGCTTTTCTTAATGCTAGAGGCATTTTTACAGAAGATTATTGGTACTGGATATCTGTGGGTGCCCTTATAGGATTTTCTTTGCTTTTCAACATTTGTTTCATTCTGGCTCTAACCTATTTGAATCGTAAGTTTCATTACTGTATTGCTTTGTGTTACATTACATGCTTAATACTATGTTTCTTATATTGTTTTAAAATTTCTTTCAAATAAAAAACAACAAAATTTTCCTATTAGGTGGGGTCAGGTTACATGGATCAAATGATAGACACAACATAATTTCCTATGGTAGATAGGCAAATCATATAAATCTAAATCTCCTTAATAGAAAATTTTCTTTTATAGTTCTATCAAGAGAGCATTGCTCCATGGCAGACACTGACAATCCGAAAGATTCATTCTATAGAAGCATCCTCTGATATTGCTTTGAAAATAAATTGCAGCATTTGGAAACTCAAAATCTATTATAGTGGAAGATGAAGACCAAAAGAAAACCACATTTGCTTCATCCTCAGTAGAAAAAATGGCAACTGGAACTACAGAGCACAGTTCAGCTTCGGTTGGTAATTCGTTTGAAGGTAAAGTTTGATTTTCTCTTCAAATAATCTGTAATGAGATCATAAAAAGGCAGCATTTGTATTTTACATAAACTACTTTATATCCTCTAGTCAAAATAAATGTCACTTGTATGTTTGTTGCATCTTAAATATAGCTTTGTCTATATACCTAAATGTTTGAATAATGTGCAATTCACATCTATTGGAAATAAACACAGATAGTTGTAATTATTACAGGTATTGATATGGAAGTAAGAAAAAGGGCTCATAGCTCAATTTCTAAAGCTCCAGAGAATACAAAATCCAAGAAGGGAATGGTGCTGCCCTTCAGGCCTCTGTCACTTGCATTTCAACATGTGAATTATTACATCGATATGCCACTTGTAACCTCCAATTCCCTCCTCTTGTACCACTTTAATCATATCCCTTAGTTCCAGATAAAATTTCATATAACTTTCTGTAGAATATAAAATTAACCAATCTAACTGCACATAAAAAGGAACTGCATAAAGAACTTCAAAAAGATTATGTTTACACGATAACAGTTTTTGTGTAATGGAATCATCTAACTCAACAATAAGTTCATGTAACTATATAGAAATGTCAGCACTTGCACATGTTCAAAAGTCGGTTTGGTAATTTGTTATCAGGAAATGAAGAAACAAGGAATTGAAGAGAATAAACTCCAACTACTAAGAGACATAAGTGGTGCTTTCAGGCCTGGGGTTTTAACAGCATTAGTTGGTGTAAGTGGTGCTGGGAAAACCACCTTGATGGATGTTCTTTCAGGAAGAAAAACAGGTGGTTTTATTGAGGGAAGCATCAGCATATCTGGTTATCCAAAAAACCAGGCAACTTTTGCTCGGATCAGTGGTTACTGTGAACAAAATGATATACATTCCCCAAATGTTACAGTCTACGAATCTCTTGTGTTTTCTGCTTGGCTGCGTCTCAGTAAGGAGGTTAATAAGGAAACACGAAAGGTATAGTTTTCTTCAATCAGTTTTCATGTTAAACTTCCTAGCATTGGCTCTTTATGTGTCTGTCTACTTTCAAATGTTACAGTGTACTAATTTAGTTCCTTTTTTATAGATGTTCATTGAAGAAATTTTAGAGCTGGTTGAACTCCACTCAGTGAGGCATTTTATAGTAGGCCTTCCAGGAATAAATGGCTTATCAACAGAGCAGAGAAAGAGGCTCACCATTGCTGTAGAATTGGTTGCAAATCCTTCCATTATTTTCATGGATGAACCAACAACTGGTCTAGATGCTAGAGCTGCAGCAGTTGTTATGCGAACTGTTAGAAATACAGTGGATACAGGTCGAACTGTTGTCTGCACAATTCATCAACCAAGCATCGATATATTTGAAAATTTTGATGAGGTGAATAATGAAATCTATTAAGCAGTAAAACCCCACTAGAGTTTTATAAAGTCAAGGTCTAAAAAACTGTTGAAATCTTGGGAACCAATGTGAGAGTTTACTTTTGGTAATGGTTTTGAAGGAACAATACTCACTCACCCTTGAATTACTTCTTTATGTCAGCTGCTTTTGATGAAGATAGGTGGACAAGTGATATATGGGGGCCCTCTTGGTCGGAATTCTCAGAATCTTATTGAGTACTTTGAGGTAAATCTCTGCTATTATAATGTTCAAATTCTTGAATCAGTATGATGCCAGAAATCTTACTGATTGTGCATGAACCATTCAAAGGGTATCACAGGAGTTCCTAAGATTAAAGATGGATATAATCCAGCCACATGGATGCTGGAGATCACTGCTCCTATATTTGAGTCTCAGCTTAATGTGGACTTTGCAGAATTATATGCTAAGTCAGACCTTTATCAGTAAGTGGCACTAGTGGTTGTATTTGTTTGTAGAAATTCATGCTGCTTCTTGTCCAAACTTATCTGAACTTTCTCATGATGTTTTACTTATAAATACTTTGATAACCCTTTTCCAGAAAGAACCAGGAACTTGTTAAGGAACTATGCACACCAGTACCTGGAACAAAGGACCTTTACTTTCCGACTAAATACTCTCAATCATTTGTTACTCAATGTAAAGCTTGCTTCTGGAAGCAGAATTGCTCCTATTGGAGGAATCCAGAGTATAATGCCATCAGATTCTTCGTCACAATAGTTATTGGTATCATTTTTGGACTTATTTATTGGGACAAAGGAAAAAAGACGTAAGTTGAAAAGCAATTTGGCTGAAATACACTTGATTAGTACTTGTTAACATCTAAATTATTTCCAACTTAAATAAACAATAACATGGTTTTATACAAGAGAACTAAGCATTTTTATGCATCACATACTTGCCCCAAGATACCATTGCTGGAAAAACTAGATTTGGTACTTATTTTGGAACCTAAATAGTATGGTAGCAATTGCATATGATTTAGATAAGTAGCAATAAGACCATCAATAAAAACTCTTGTTTGTCCATGATAAAAAATTGACAGTAAATATAATTTCTGCAGGCAAAAGGAGCAGGACCTGTTGAATCTGCTTGGAGCTATGTATGCATCAGTTTTTTTCCTTGGAGCCTCCAACACTAACAGTGTTCAACCTGTTGTTGCAATAGAAAGAACAGTTCTATACCGTGAAAGAGCTGCAGGAATGTATTCGGAATTGCCTTATGCAATTGGTCAGGTAGAAAGAAAGCATCTATTAAGTAAATTGTCAAAGTTGCACAATTCATTAAAAAAAGTACTGTGTTGCAGGTAGCAATTGAAGTAATTTACGTTGCAACTCAAAGTCTAGCCTATTCCATTATTCTGTACTGGATGATTGGGTTTGAAGCACGTTTTGAAAATTTTTTGTGGTTCTACTACTTCATATTCATGAGCTTTATGTACTTCACACTGTATGGAATGATGACTGTAGCTCTGACGCCAAACTATCAAATTGCTGCAATTGTTATGTCCTTCTTCATCAATTTCTGGAACCTGTTCTCTGGTTTTCTTATCCCAAGAACGGTATGTATGTGTATTATTACATCAGTTATCACACACACATGTATATAATATAATATATATATATATATATATATATATAATTAACTTTTAATCATTAATTTTTTTTTCTTTAGTATAATCGTTATGATAAGTAATTAACTTTTAACAGCCAGATTAAGAAAAAATTGAAGAATGATAATAGGGATGGGATTTGTGTAACTTATTCCCTCTTTGCATATATTGGAAATCTTGCATTAGTTAGGGATAAAACAAAATTGTAATATATAAAAAAGTACAAACCTTAACCTTACAAGTCAGTTTTAAGATTAAGTTTGGTTTAAATTCACTTCATAAGATGATATCAGACCTTATTTTGATGATGTTTGTTCCGTCTATTGTGTTACCTACAATCAGACCAGCAACAAAGAAAATTTGTGTTTCTTTCATTAAGTTTTTGTGTACATAAATTAGTTATTTAAGAAATGAACATGTCTAACAATGGTAAGGTAAACTTGGTAGCAAGTTAATATTTTCAATTCAAGGATCAATTTGTATGTACATTAGGACTCAAGAAACACAAGTAGTCACTTTCATGCATAAGATTAAATCTTAACGCAAGAGTATTATATGATGGTGTCCAGACCAAACTAAGGTTCTAAATTGCAGTTGCAGTTTTGTTTGGATCATTGACATTGTGAGAAACTGTGAATAAAATGACTGATACAGAGCAGTCATGGGAAGCTCAAAAGCCTCAACATCATGGCTGAAATCATGGTCATAGACCAATTTTTAAAACCTTGGACCCAACCAAACATGGTTCAGGTCCAAGAATAAAGTGACCCTTTAAGGGCATGAATGAATCCTTGAATATATATTTTTTTATGAGATAGACTCTGATATGAGAATTTTTTATTGGGATACTGAGGAAATTGATCTTATATGAGGTATGAGTTGTCCATATAAGAGGCTTATACCACTTTTAATATAAAACCTTAAGATCCGATGTTTGTGGATATTATTTTTCTTACATAATACTTGACTTCTTCATTTCTACTTGATATGAAACTTTCAACGTATACTTGGATTCTTAACACAATTGACCATTTTCATGTAAGCTAAGTGTACTATTTAATTGATTGCCTTTTGGGGAAACTAAAAGTTAGATTTCATTGATTATGCAGCAAATTCCAATATGGTGGAGGTGGTATTATTGGGGGTCTCCTGTGGCTTGGACTATATATGGATTGGTGACATCCCAAGTTGGTGACAAAAATAGTCCCATAGAGGTTCCTGGCTTTAGAGTCATGACAGTAAAAGAGTACCTTGACAGGAAGTTGGGTTTTCAGCATGACTTTCTTGGAGTTGTTGCATTAACTCATGTTGCTTTTTGCCTCCTCTTCGTTTTAGTATTTGCTTATGGCATCAAGTTCCTTAATTTCCAGAAAAGATAGTCAATCACACACAAATGAGTATGAAACTGTTGAACAGAAAGATACTGGTAAAGTTATATGTAGGACAAAGATGCATAGTTTTCATCATTGTTTAAGTTGCAATTTGATTGCTATCACTTCTCAATTTCCTTTGATTCGTAGTGTCCCCTAATTGAGGGGTTTGACGTATATTTTAAGTAAACCGATACATGAAAATCAGTGATTTAAATACAGTTATCAATTTAGTGCAAACAAAAAGAACTAGATTAAACTGTACTTTTGGATAATGTTGACTGATAAACAATTTTCTTTAACAGTTCTAACATATGAGTCCTACATATTAGTAAATTTGAATTTGTTTTTTGTTAACATGCTTTCCTTTTCTATATAATACCAATTTCTCATGAAAAAAATTGCCTGAAAACACTATAACATTCTAGTTTTAATACTTTCTCCATATGACTAAATTTTATTAAAAATTAAAATTTTGTTAGGTCCCATTTATTAACTTTTTTCTTCTAGATTTAAAAGAGGAATCCACTTAAATTTGTAATTTTGAACTCAAATGATTATTTTTTTATACATCAACGGACTAAATATAAGATCTTGAAGAATGTTCGTACCAGTTTGACTTGTACTAACAAAATTTACCGTTCGGATTTAACAGGCATATTTATAAAAGTTTTTTAATTTTAAGTTCTAAATATAATTCATTAATTTTTTTTTGCTAATTGTAACTTTATTCTCTATCTCTAATCTTCAATTACGTTATACTTATATATTTATTATGGAGTATAAATAAAAAGAAATAAAGTAAAAAAAGTTCATAATTATTTTATTGAAATGAAAATTTTAGTATTTCTATAACCTTTAAAGACAGAGTCAGTAATATGCTAGTTATTCTATCTATCAAAATATTAATTCTTCGATAACATACACAATTAAGAAATGTTCAAATTATTGTAAATTTATGTTTAAATACCAGCACACATATACTATTTTACAAATTCTTATACATTTTCAACTATTCATAATACTAAATAGGTGGAATTACTCTTTTTAGTGACTGTACTAATAGATAGAGTTGTCAAAATGGATAATCCGGTCCAATCCAGCACGATCGATCAGGGGTTGATCACTTAGTGAGTCAATCCAATCCAACTCACTTATTAATGGATTAAAAAAATTTAAATCCGACTCGGCCCACCATGGGTTGGTGGTTAAATAGATTGACTCACGGATTCACTTAATTAAAGTAATACAATTTTTTTTATTTTTTTCAGTCAAAACTAAATTATAATTCTAATTAAAATCTAAATAAACTTTAATACAATCCAATACAAATCAAAATCACACAAAAACAAATTATATATATATATATATATATATATATATATATATATATATATTAGATAAAAAAAAAA
>Ga0209589_1002738_pt1 | contig 30709 bp, 19 predicted proteins | sample CowpeawhiteBW_FD_187525 | JGI IMG/M metagenome (GOLD analysis project Ga0209589, IMG submission 187525) | Root nodule microbial communities of legume samples collected from California USA - Cow pea white BW (SPAdes) (version 2) | ecosystem: Host-associated > Plants > Roots > Nodule | place: USA...
TATTAACATACGTCATTTTAACATAATTACATAAAGGTTATGATAAGATAAAAAATATATTGGAGATGAGAATGAGTTTCATGACAAGTGAAATAATTAAAAGAAATAAAAAATAGAAAATATATATATACATATATATATATATATATATATACATATATATATATAAGGGTTACTTGATTAATTGTGAATATTTTAATAATTTAAACGAGAATGGAGATATGGTGGGGACGGGTATTATGGCGGGTATATGTACATCCCCATACCCATCCCCATACCCAACTGAAAAAGTCGGGGATTCCCCATACCCATACCCATACCCAGTCAATGCGGGGATTTCCCGTCAAAACGGGGACGGGTTCGGGCAATACCCACGGGGACGAATTTATTTGTCATCTCTACTTATAAAAGGTTTATTTTTAAGTCAAACTTCACTTCAGTTGACGCATATTTAATTTTTTTTTGTTTTATTCTTATATTTTAATTATGTTATGATGGATATATACAATTATTATTATATATTTTTTATCGTCTTCAACATGATCTCAATATTACTTTATTTATTATTTTTCTTTTCCTAAGGACTTATTGTATTAAAGGTTTTATCTTTCAAAATATAATTAAACAATAATTTTAATATTTTTATCGTTTATAATCAATATTAAATGTATTTAATCAATACTTTCTTTATAAGTCTAAAATATTTTACTATCAAATCAATATTTACGTTTTTAAAAGTTAGAAGTTTTAAAAAAGTGACTTTAATATTTTTTATTTATTTTTATTATCATTAAAACAGTTTTTTTTTTTAATTACATTTGTTACTAATGTTTTTGTTTTTATATATGTAATATTTTTTTTGCAAAACAAGATAAACAAAATTAACTTGTTAAAATTATCAAAGAATGTTTAGTTTAAAATGGGTTTCTAAGCTAAAAATAAATCATACGAAACAGTTTCTAAATTTTTATTTCTAATTTTTTTTAAATAATTTAAAATTAACTTTTAAATGAAAAGAAAAGTTAGACCAAATATATTCTAATAATGTAAACAAAACCATTAGATTATGTATGATGGATCAAGTCATTTCAAATTGTTAATATAAGAAAAAAAAGTCAATTTAAATTGAATAAAAATTATGAAGGCTACAAAACACTTATTTATTTTGTAAAGGTTATTATGTTTCAAATATGTTTCCTCAATCAAAATTTTGGTATCTATATTATACTTTCCTATGATAAAACACTTCCTTTTATTATATTTGACACTATTTAACGACCATTTGACAATTCTTGTAAAGGTAAAATAATCTTAAGAAAAATTAAATTTTATATTTTTAGAAAAAAGAGGAAGTAAATAATAACGAGAGGTCAAATGGTAATAAAAAAAATGTAATGTCAAAATACCAATGTCCTTCCTATAAAGCCTTGAACATGGATGATGAGTACCTTAAGGAGGCATGTGGTAAGAGTACTCAAGCAATGTTGAATACACATTATAAGCAACAACAAATTAATCAAAGTTCTTTTGAACATACATGCTTGCATTGTTTATTATAATTATATGATATTTTGTAATTCTTAGAATGATCAATAGAACTTTCTATTACACTTCATCTTGTATATGAGTTGTATAAAATTACGATCATATACACTGTAAAGAGCGAAAAGTTGTTCCTATGTTTAGATCTAGTTACCTTTCAATAGCACCTGCTTCTGTTTTTTGTATGCTTTGTCTGTAATATGTTGTCTTTCTTGAGAGAGCTTTCACTTTGTAATTCGGAAACTATCCTTAACTTGTGTTGTATTTGCGACGACAAACTACAATAAAGTAGATAATAGTCAATATAGTTTGAATTTAATATGCTTCTTCCAAATACTCAAAATTAAAAACATCATTAGAGGAACAAAATATGCCTAAATATCAGGTTGCTTTTTGTTCTTGACCTCGAATATGCTTGGAAAGAGTAAAAATTTTGAAGTTGACAGATGAAGGAACATACAGGGGTTGAATTAATTTGAAGTTTGATAATTTGCATAAAAATAAAATGAGCCTTAAGCAGTGTTGATATCTCAGAACCAACAAATCATTAAACAAAATTGTTCTACAGACACCAAAGGCAAGTTCCGAGAAATGGAACAGGTGAAATGAGAATTTTTTCACCGTTTACCGAAACTCATCGTCTTAAAAGATTTTGATTTGAAAATAATATTAGTATTTTCCGTGAATTGCTTAAGATTTTGAGTTGAATTCAGGTTTCAATTTTAACATTTCTGATTAATCCTCTTTTGAAAGACCATTCAATTGTTCTATGAGGGACCATAATTTTCCATGTAAAATACTAACCTCCGCGTTTAAAACATTCCTTGTAGCATATACTCTTAAATAACCAAATTCTGAAATCCTTTTGAGGCTCCAACTCTTATCCTGTGGATGCAAGAAAACATAAATTTGGATTGCTTTGTTAAAACTAAGAAGCACAATCCTGAAGATATACATGTGTATAGAGGATTGAGAAGGAAAGAATATGTTGAAGAAATAATCACATTAGTTGAAAAGGTGTCTAAAGTAAAGCCAGCCATGCCAATAACAAGTTGCACAGGGGCACTGTAATTTCTGCCATCATATGTGTCTACTCCATTTTTATCTTTTTTAGGCAAAGCTTTACATTCATGTTGAAGTACAGAACAAGTTCTCTCGTAATTATGCGTGTGGCCGAAGAGAGCCAAGTCAACCTGTTTCATTTGCAGAATATGGTGAATTGTTACAACAATGTCAATGTCAATGTCAATGAACTGTATACAAAATCTAAGGAGCTTGATTTGCTGACCTTATTTTGAAATAGCAATGGCTCCACAGTGTCAATAAACTTGTCACCAGAATACAAAAATGTGTGGCTAGAGGTGTACATCGATCTATGTCTGCACATGAACATGTTATGCATATATGCTTAATAGACAGATCCAACAATGTCATGAAGCTGGAACAACACAACCAGTTCAGTAAAAATGTGCACAACTTACCCTGTGAAGATTAGCCAAGGAGTTTTCTGTCGATTAACTGATGCCATGTCCTTTTGCATCCACTGATACTGCAAAAGGTGAAGTTAAACATATTATGCTGTAACCAGGTTCAGCCGAAGGTTCAAGCAGGTAAAACCCTTATTTTAGACTTCAAAATTCTTTTAAGACTAATTGCTTTAGGCCTCCAAGAAAAGAAGATTTTCAAAAAGATTTCATTTTTAAGTTTGTTTCACATTTTCTAAACTCTTGAGTCACCCGTGTCTGTAACTGATAAGTTGAAGTATAAATATGAGAAACAGAACAATGACTTCACTCACTCTACCTGCTCAGACTTCTTTGACCAGTCATGCTCAGTTGATATTACTGTGAAATGAACACTTCCCTGCTCAATAGAGTACCAAGGTTTATCCTTTGCTGAAGTTGGCATTGGAAAGTATGTTTCATAAGGTACACCACATTCACCACCAGAGTCAGGAGTGATATATAATGAACCTGAACCTACATAATCCCTGAGTACAAAAAGGGAGTTCAGAAATGATACCATAACCTTTTTTTCTTCTTTTCCATAAATCTACCATGCTTGTTATTCAGTTAGTAAACTTTAAGTGCTAAGCAATCAATAATTTTACAGGAAATTAAGTAATGATTTTAAGGGAACTTTTATCATCCATGTGGAGGGCATACCTCTCATGGTTCCCTATTGCGGTCATATAAGGAATTCTGGAAGCTACTGGGTTGATAAGTTGAAAGAAGAATTCCCATTCTGCAAGAAAACCTGTTGCATAGCTTATATCTCCAATGTGAAAGATTGAATTTATATATTTGGAATCTACATCATTGGCTATGGCTTTAATCACAGAAAGTGCTCCTGGCTGTTTGAAAAACATGACAAGATCTGGTCAATGCAAAATACCTTAACCTTTCAATATGAATCTAAAATATAAATGCTAATATATTTGAAGTAGCAATGTACCTGAATGTAGTGTTCTTCTGAGGCATCAAGAGGAGTCTTTCCCATATCACCAAATGCAATGAATCTGACCTCATTTGATCCTCCAACTGGTGGAGTTTTAAACATTATTTGTTTACTCCAACCAACAGAGTTACTGCACCATAATAAGCAGAAGAAAAAACAACTTATCTAAAAAGCTAAATCTCATTTCTTGAAATACTTACAAACACAAACATTTTTTAATCATTCAGACTATTAATCCATCTAAAATGCAGATTATAGACTTTCTCAAACCATAACCTCAATCAATTTATCCCATAAAGTTCGTACCTTCCATATCTGTATGAGAACTTGCTTGAAGGGGCAAGGCCAGTCATAACTGCTGAATGAATGTACCCTGGATCATGCCATCCGAAATCCTTAGCAGGACTAGGCAACACTGAACCTATTAATTTCAAATGCAAACGAAAAATATTGGTAAAACTATTAAAAAAGTTGCTTTTTAATATGTAATGTAAAATAAGATAGTTCTTTCGAGAAGAATCCAGAGAGATACAACACCGATAAAATATAATTTCAATCTATAATTGACACTACTTCAACTCAAAATCTCAAGATATTAAATTTATGCGTCTTCGTCTCTACACAGTTATCAACTCTATCATTTTTATTTGGTATAAACTTAGACACACATTTAGATTCTCAAAAAAATATACTCTTTTTGGTGATCTTTTATATTTCAAATTAAACTGTACGGAGAAGCATATATAAAGCAAAACTAAAGTAAATCTATCACTCACTGCACATATCAGCTTGTGAAAATGTACTAACTGTTGAAGTAACTGTTTTTCCATTTGCATATTGGATTTGCTGAGGTTCTTTGCCTCCACTAACCCATGTCAATCTCATCTGCAACACCAAATCACATTTGAGAATAAATGAAAGGATAATATTTGAAACAGACTAACTCAACTCTACAAAACTTACTTACATACGAAAAATTTTACCTATTTATACAGTAAATTGATCTTATATCTAAAAATCAGAAAAAGTAATGTGTAACTTACAGATGTTGCAGATGAATCTATGCTTGAGAGGTGTCCATAGAGGGGACTCTTGGGATTAGCAAACTTCAGAAGGGTGGACCTTCCCACAATGCATGGTTTCAGGAATCCATCAGAGAAGAACACAAACTCAATGTCACTTCTGATATTCACAACATGAAACTGTATTGAACCACTGCACGTTGAGGTAACGCAAGTCCCATTTTGATATTTCTTGCATTCTTTGTTTTTGCAGCTAAGGTAGTTTGGATCATTTTTCATGTACTGTGCCTGCGTTTTCGTTAAATCATTTGTTTTTAGAACAATGTATCTGATATTTACATGAACTCTATGCTCGAGAAAAAAAGAGCATCTCTATGCATGATTTGTGGTATGTGGCAACAACAACCAACTTTCTGCCATTAATGAAACGTCGAAGTTGACTTTTTGTTCATAAATGTTTAATTTATGAAAACCATTTTCAACTCTCTCTTTTTTGTCTTTCCTTTTGGACGTTTTAATCTTTAATTGATCAACCTCGGGAAGGATAAAGTTTCATTATATACAAATATTACCTTTTTCCGAAGTTTCACAAATATATAAGATCGTATTCATTTGTAAAATAATAAATAAGGTAAATGAAGAATATATTAACATTCTTTTTTTTTGTTTAACAAAAGGTTCTAGATGTGAAAGATAAAGTTTCCAAAGCATCTTGCAAGTAAATACCAATTAATGGAAGGGCCACAACAATTGAATGAAAGTATTAAATATAAAGAGTAAAGTATTAATTAAACAATATTTTAAGGAAAAATAATAATTTAAGGTGGTTAAAGAAAAGATTAATAAAAGACCACAATAATTGGACGAGAGTTTTTAAACATGGATATTTTTTTTTTAAATATATATATATATTTTAAGATGGTTTAATCTTTAAAAAAAATCAACAATTAAATTAATGGCTTAACAGTGCAAATTTTTTAATAATTTTTTGAATGTTATCTTTTACTAACCTTTCAAAATATATTGATTAATTTTAATGTTTTAAAATATATTAAAAACTTTTTTAATTATATTTTAAAAGCTTAACAAAAGATAATATTAAAAATAGAAATTAGTAGTTTCTCTCAAACGAATATGAGTGATATAGAGGGTTAAAATAATTCAAAGGAAAAGCAAAATACTGTATACCTTGATAGGGTAGTGGCAAAGCAAAGGAAGTTTGGCTGTATCACCAGTTTGCAGATACAAAAACTCTTTTAGAATACAAGTGCCAACACTGTGCATACGTAAAGAAAAGCTTGTTAGTGCCAGAATTAATTTAAAAAATATTAACATTTTAATAACTGAATTTTGATAAATTTTTCTTATAACAATGTCACTTTTGATAAAAAAAAAAAATTATAAAAATTTAATTGTTAATGTTATGAATAGGTGTGAGTTAAAATTTCACATTGAATAAAAAAAATAAAATTAAACACTAAATAAAAGGAAAAATTCATCATTACCTTATTTTAAAGTTTTGGAGTTAAAAGTATAGACAAATAATTTATATATATGAAACTAATGACATACATATCTAAAACCAAAATTCTCACCGATTACTAGAACCAAACCAAACCATATGAGAACAATAACTCGTAAGTTAAAATATTATTTTCTTTGATTTAGACCACAAATAATAAAAATGACTCTCAAAAGTTCAGAAGTCACGTGTGACTAAAATCTGAGTCCAAATTCTTTGTTGATTTTGTGGTGTTGTTCTCTGCTGAACATTACATTGTGTTGAGATTTTAAATATCCTTTTAATATATTTTAAAACGTTAAAATTTGTGATAATTAGTGTATTATAAAAATACAGTAGAGAAACAATACGAAAAAAATGCAATAGAGAATCTAAATTACTAAATTCTTACTCAGAATTGGAAGGTGAGATCATAGCAACCCAATCACTGTCTGAAGGTTTGGAAACTCCGGTGACTGTGACGGTCACGAACCCGTCGTCCGATAGGCTAGAATTTGGGGTGATTTTCACACTGAAAAACGGATTTGAAGAAGAACAATTACCCAAAAATTTTCTGTTTATCGTTCTGAATTCTGATATAGCAGTGAAATTTCGGTGCAGGACTTTGGTGTCAGTAATCACACGGTCCACAAGTGAGGGAGTGAGAGTTTCAGAGGTTGAAAAATGAAGGCTGGGGAAAAAAATCAGCAAAATTGATACATATTTGAGAACCCAATTACAAGATTCCATGGAAGAAGAAAGAGAATGAGAAGACATGGATTTGGATTTTTTGGCATTCAACAATGTTATCACTTTTCAGTCTTTGGATTTTGTAGCCAAGTGAGAAATGGTTGCTTTTTATAATGAAAATCTTAGTTGTTTGCTATTATTAATGGGTTTTGATGATGGTAACTTGAGTTGTGATGTGTGTTAGAATTTGAAGAGTAGAAAAGAAAAAGAAATGAAAGCAAATAAAATAAATTTGTAATGATTGTAACTTGTGTTGTGATGATGTGTTGGACCTAGGAGGAGTAGAAAAGAAATGAAAGAAAAATAAAGTAAAATAAAAATGATGTTCTTTGGATTAAAAAAAATATAGTAAAATGTATTATTGATAGAATATAATTTATAAAAAGTCTTTGAAATAAAATATATTAAAAATATTAAACTTTGAACTGGTTAATTTAATTTGATTTAATTTATTATTTAATTATTGCTTATATTTATATATTTAAATTATTTATCATCTCAGAATAAAACAATAACTGTTTATTATGTTTATTTAATGTTAATTGTCTTTGATTATTTGATTGTTTTAAATATAAAATTTACAAAAGTAAACTGCATTTCCTTCTATCATTTTTCTCGAAAAATCTTCGCCCTTTTAGTTTAAATAAGAACAAAAATAATTTTTCCTTTTGTTTTCATGCCTACTGTATTAGTAAGATTTTACTTATTTATAGAAATTAAAATTTCAAAACAGGTAAATATAAATGTAGATGTAATAATATTTTAATTGTTTAGAAAATGAAAAATAATGTATTTATTTTATAAAAAAAATGGTTTAAACCTTTTTAGAATAAAGTATTTTTAATTTGTGTATGCAAATATGGGAATACAACTTTTAACCTTTGTCAACGATTGTACACAAATTTTCTATTTTACATATCATTAAGTCATGTGAAAATTTTAATGTTGAAACGTAAAAGTTTTTAAAAGAGGGTAAAGTCGAAGTCAGATAAAATTTTAATAAGTAAAGCTATTTGAATTCACATATTCATTTATTATAATTATACATTTTGTTTTTTAAAATATCATATTTAAGAGAATTAAATGCAATTTTTTTTTCACTGTTTTTGTATCTTAATTATAATTAAATCCAAAATAAAATAATATATTCATAAGAAAAAGTGTTAGAACTTGAGCACTTATTTCTTGTATTTTTTTTAATATTTATATTTTAAATTATGAAAATAGTTAAATTCAAAAGAAAATAATATATTTTTTTACAATTAAATGTGTTTGAATTAATACATATTCATTTGTCATATTATGAACGATTGCTAAAGTGAAAATAATAAATGAAAAATGTAAAATAAAAAATATTGCCTTTAATTTTTATTTTGAAAATAATTAAAGACAACCAAAGATGGCATTTTAAAGTTAAATTTTTAAAAAAATCTATAATTGAGGAGCTGTTCGAAATATTTTATCCGTTTTGTTCTTCAATAAATTATTTTAAAAAATTAAAAGTTTAATAATATATATTATAACACGTAAACAATCAAGTCTAAAACTATTGGTAAAAATATGAGGGACAAAAATATATTTAAGTAAAAAGATAAGTATTAGCTATTAAAATTAGAGAAATCAAAACTTCAAGTAGATTAAAATATGATATTGCCATTTATTGTTTGACTAAATATTGTTTGCATTGAAGATTCTCGAATTACATGCCATTGATGTCCAACACTACTTTTTTTTTTTTTGCTATTTCCTATAAAACAGCTTGATTTCTACGTTTAACCAAAGATAACTGTGCAATGTGCATAGTCTCTATTAAAATGTTGATATTTTTTTGTTTGGTAATGTTTGAAAAAGGAATTTAAGTGGGTTCTTCATGTTTTTTGTTTTCTACGTATAATATATTTATATTTTTGAGGCAAGTTTTGACGTATAAACAGAAAAAACAACAATCTCCACACCCTTGGAATCTCCCACACTTTAGCATTGCATTGCTCCAACACATAGGTATTGCAGTTAAGGTAAAGAAAAAAAAAACTTATCTTTAAGAAAAATTACACTAATTGAGTTTCATTTTGTCATGGTTATGGAAATAAAGAAAAAGTGGAATGTTTAAGATGAAGCTTCCCCAAAGATAAATTGACACTGGAAGATGTAAAAAATTTACAAAAAAGAAAAAAAAAATGATCTTTGATCTCCCAATGAAACAAATTTAGAAAAGAAATTTTACACGTATAATATTTTTTAGAAAACTTATATATACGATGTAAATAGTTAGAAATTATTTTATATTTTTTAGTTGGCACTAATAAGATTTCATATAAGTTATTTATTTCATAATTATTAATGATTTTAAGTTGTTAAAAAAAGTAGAAAGAAAGGATGTCGTATAAACAATAATTATGATTTTCAAAGATTTTTAGTTATTTATTTGTGGGAGTTATTGTCTACAAATTTTGCTCGTGTGTTTTTGATAAATATAATATGATATCTTATTTACTAATATGATATAAGAATCACACACAATCTAAAGTATGAAGTTTAACCAAACATAGTGGAAGCCTATAAGGAAAGTCATACACCACGAAAATTTGGCAATAGATTATGAAACCTATGCTTCTTAAACAAGATGAAAAGTATATCCTTCTCACACATAACCGAGTGTTAGATCTAATTAAATTTTAAATATTTTACATTTTATATAAATATTACAATTTTATGTTGTCTGAGATAAATATATCATACGAGGTAAACTATTAACATTTTGAAATTAGATTTTAACTATGTGAATCATACTTTTAATATGTTTATAGTCTTAAATTTTAATAACAGTTTAATCTTTAGACTTTAAAAAAGAATGAATAATTCTCCTAGCTTAATTATTTTCAAATGTCAAATGGTATTTCAAGTTTGCATTTAAAATTACACAAATGTTATCCTGATATACGGTTTAATACGTTACAAAATTTTAGAGTTAAATATATTTTTAATTCTTTAATTTTTAGTGAAAATTAAAATTAGTTAATTATTAAAATTCTCATCACATTTAGTCTTTTATCTGTAGAAATTTGTGGATTTAATCATTTTAACTGAATTTTGTTAAGTTGATTTAATGTTTCTAACGTGTTTCAGGATAGCATTTGAATTGTTTACACCTTTTGATACATTTTCACCTCAATGTCAGTTGAAATGTAATTACAAAACACATTTTAAACGTCAAATACAAAATTTAATAACAAAATGTGATTAAAAAGACAAAATTCATGCATATCTAAAATTTTGAGACTACATTAATTTAAAATTTCATAGAGAGACTAATTTCTATCTTCAATATTAATGTACCAAAATCATATTTAATCCACTAATTTAATTCCACTTGATCACATAAGAACTATTTTTATTTGTTATTACAATTTGAAATTAAAATATATCAAAATATAAAATAAAGACGGTTTCTAATCTGTCATCACAATTTATAGCCTAAAAAATATTTATATAATCGTGTACTTAAATAATATATAGATAATGACTATTAAATTTTGACAACTTTTTCTTACAACAAGATTTATCATCTTCTAAGTGATTTTAAAATATTGAGAATGAGAAAATGAAGAACCATTTAGAAAATATCATCTAAAGATTGTAAAAAAAAATTACCAAAATTTAGTAGTGAAAAATTATTGTGCAACAATTATAATTCTCTCCAATTATCTAATCGGGAAATATTATTCAACGAGGAGTGAACCATTTTATGATAAATAAAGATTTGATTCCCATTTGTTTGGCGGGAGCGCGTTCTTTCTCCGAATACGGAGGAGTGAGACAAAATCCTCGTTTGCAAACAAATCTTTGTTCCGTTCGCTTCGTGTCCGAGAGCACAGTTCGACATTAACGTTTTTGGAAGCATTTAAGAATGTTTATGGCGATTGGTGTTCCCTCATCACGATGCACTATGTACTAAGCATTTGTTTTATGCACACGTTGATGAATTGTTCTTCAACCTGGAATCAAGATATTCTCAGTTTAGCCGGCAATAATTTACAATAATAATAATAATAGTTCAAATTTCGTGGAAAGAGTTTAAAATAATAAATTCTGGTTAGAAATCTCAGAATCTACGGTGGCAGACAAAGGTGTGAACAAATTACAAAGACAAAACCAATCTTTTTCGTTTGTCTCCATCTTCATGCAGAAAACCGAACATGACAAAGATTCATCTCTATAAAGCTTAACGTTATAATCTTTATTCAGACCTCTTAGGATCATTACTCCAAACCAAAACTCTAAGAATTGTTCATCTACGTCCTCAGATGGATTGAAGAAAACAGTGAAAAAAATTGACAGATCAACGTTGCTAGGGTTATGCATGCAATCCAAGCTATGCAGCCAGGTAGCACACGATCACTCCATTACAAATTTGGTTTTTCAGTTTTCTCACGGTCATATTTTTTTTAAAATTATGAAAATAGACAATAAATAATTATCGGTCATAGATTAAGTCGTGTAGACTCATGACGATTAAGTTGTACAAGTCCACACGACTCATCTATGATCCGTAATTATTTGCTGACTTATCTATTTTCATTAGAAAGACGAAGTTTTTATAAACTAGTCTAAGAAAATCATCATATGAAATTTGCCTGGTGTATGTTAGGTTCACAGTACCACTTGCAAGGATCAAAAGGGATGTGTGATGAAGAAGAGGGTCTAAAAATCATCGATCATCTTAACGAGTGTGCAACTTTTACTGAATCAGGAAACTTCATTGATGCAGACACTGCACTGTACCATCTCTCTCACCTTGCTTCCCCACATGGTGATTCAATGCAACGCGTTGCCACTTATTTCACCGAGGCACTAGCACATTGCCAATTGGCCAAAAACATGCGCGGTGTGCCCAAAGTTCTTCGCTTGGTGAGAGCATTATCAACTCCTGAACAACAACTTGTGAAGAAACTATTCTTTGATTTCTACCCCTTCTTAAAAATCTCGCACACGATCACAAACCAGACCATTATAGAAGCCATGCAAGGGGAAACAGCGATCAACGTACTTGATCTAAGTCCATCATCCAACGCAGAACAGTGGATTAGCCTCATGCAGGGTTTGAGAGAGCGTTTAACAAACACACCATATCTGAAGATTACTCTCACAGCCATACACGAGAAAAGGGAAGTGTTGGAACAAATGGAGTTGCATCTGAAAGTTGAAGCTGAAAGGTTGAACTTTCATTTCAAATTCAACCCTGTTGTAAGCACTTTGGAGAGTCTTGACCCTGAGACATTGCCCATCAAGAAAGGTGAGCCTCTTGCAATAAGCTGTGTGCTTCAGCTTCACTCTCTTCTCGCTGCAAACGATGATGAGATGGTGAAAATTAGGGTTCAGAGGGATTTTGCTGAGATGCTTATAAACCAGAAGAACAAGAAGGTGAATCGAAGTCCTGATTCAGCACTGTCACCTTTTTCGCCATGTCCATCACAGAAAATGGAGAGTTTTCTGAATGGTCTGTGGAGGCTCCAACCCAGAGTGATGGTGATCACCGAGCAAGAATCGAATGTTAATGGAGCTAGTTTGAGAGAGAGGGTGTGCAAAGCTTTGAGCTTTTACGGCACACTGTTTGATTGCTTGGATGCTTCAGCTTCAAGAACATTACTGGGGAGAAGCTTGTTGGAGAAGATGCTTCTTGGTGAAGAGATCAAGAACATTGTTGCATGTGAAGGGGTTGAGAGAAAGGAGAGGCATGAGAAACTAGAAACATGGATTCCAAGGCTTGAATTGGCTGGATTTGGAACTGCACCTGTTAGTTCCAATGGAATTTGGCTTGCAACAAAGTTGTTGCAGAGCTATGTGCCAGGTTACCACATCCATCAGAAGAACAAGTTCTTGTTTATCTGTTGGGAGAAAATTCCTCTCTTTTCGATTTCTGCATGGAAGTTTTAGAAGGTATATTCTCACTGTATATACCTTACTGTGTAGCCTTAGTTTAGTTTATTCAGGAAGTGTTTTTCCAATTCATTCTATCAAACACATTATTTAACACAATCTTTGTGGTTATTAGTCGATGATAATGTGTTAAATATATAATTGTATTTTTTATTTTATTTGTTAAAATATTTGAAGGATAATTATATTTTTACTCTCATTTTTTGACGTGACTTAGTGTGAGTCATTGATTAATATACCACTATCTTTTCTTTTAAAAGAATCAATTACCCACTACCTCAAAAAATAAAGAATGAGAGGAAAAAAAATGATAGTTATAGTGTTATTGGTCATATTTAATGATGCGGATGTATGGAAATAATTCTTTTGTTGGAAAAATATTGTGGAAGTCTAATTTAATATCTCAAAGCTTACTCTTTATTTAACTCGATTGGTATCAAATGTATCCCTTAATGTAAAATGTGTTCAAGAAAAGTAAATCAGGTGTTCTTATTTTTCATCATTGCAAAGAAGATTCACCAAAGAATTGCCTAATATGGGCTTTTCTTTCTGCACCACCACGTTTTCTTCTTATACTCCATAAAAGTGAGGAAAAGACCATTTTGCCCTCAATATTTTTTTAAAAAAACTTAAAATAATTTTGGATCTAAAAATACATTCTACCAATATAATAGGAAAATTGAGTTTATAATTTCTGGAAATTTTACAATTTTAATAGGAGAAAGTTAGTTCCATCCTATTGGCTACTATTACATGAGTAAGAGAACAATCTCATGTCACGCCACTAATCAGTTTAGTAGGTTATTATTAAAACATGAAGTATGTGTATGTTTTCTCATCCAAGTCAATTTTCCAAAGCCAAACAATACTTTTTGTCAACATTTTCTTTGGTTTTCCCGCAACAGATTGTGCCATATACCTTACTCATATACCCACCAACGAACATACACGACTTTTATTCCAAACTTCATTCATATATTTTTCTTCTAAATCCCTATCCCCTGTTCATGTTTTCCCTGTTTCAATTGCAAGTATAAATCTTTCAGGGTGAACCACTGCATTATTTATTTATTTATTGTGTTGTGTTATGGGGTATACCAAATTTGGAACCAAACCAACCTAACTCATGAACTAACAACAAGGGCAGGTGCAAGATACAAGAAACATAACCTCACAAGTTATTACGTAATTCACATTACCACTAATGGTATACTCTTTTGATATACTTTTTCACGTTGGACATAAATAACAAAGTTAACCCAAAATCTTTAAGGCGATGAGTTTATGGACCTTAATTCTTATATGATACTCAACTTTCTCATTTTTACTCAATGTGAAACTTAAACTTCTCATTGGTACTTTCCTCTCGAGCTAACTACCGAGTATCCCTTTATCTGTGACTGATACCATTGTTAGAACCCTAAATAACTCATACTTGAATTCTTAACACTTATGTCACGATCTTAATGAACCTCTGAAAACAAAGAACCCATCATGTGTTTTCCACAACACATTATGGCAAGTTTTCAGTCAAAAAATCACATGCAACCCATTCTCACATAGCCACAATGGCACCTACTCTTCCCATTTCAGAAACTCATCTGCTTCAAATTATTTAGTATTGCTTAATATTGGGTCAAGAATATTACTTTTTAATGATACAGAGAGTAGAGAGATTATTACGGCTATAAAAAGTCAAAGACCCCAATCAAAATTGGATTAAAGGTCTTTGTTCCTTATAAGTAGAAGCATTCAACTTACTCTGAGTTGACAGTTACCAGTTCCATATGTTCTCTAAACTACACAAGAGACTGCATGTGCTGCATCATGGCAAAATTACATCAATTAACTAACTCATTCTGATTACAATTTTCTCTGCAAATTTTCCATTTCACACATGCATATAACAAATATTTATGACCAAAAAAATGTTTCTTGTATAAAAATACAAAATATACCTATTGCTATAGTTTATGTAGTTGTTGAAGTTTCAAACTGCAAAACTTTGAATAAACTGTACCAAGTAGTTAATAGAATTATCCATTAATCTCCAATAAATGAAAAACATTCTCTAATTTATTTAATAGTGCAATTTGCTTCCAACTATAGAAAAAGTAGGTCTAATTTTGTCTATAAGTATACACCATTAGCTCGTCATTTGGCACTCAAACAAAATCTCTCTATCAGTTTCCAAACTTTTTCTCTTCTTTTTCAGTTTGTTCTTTTCTCACAACACAAACTGAAACATCAAAATGTTTCCACAAACACCAACTATCTCATTTTTCATTGTGCTCTCTTCTCTAATCTTATGTAATGGCTACATAGAGGAGCCACTTTACAAAACAAACTACAAACACTACCCTATGCATCATGGCAGATTCATCAGGAGAAAACATGAACATTTTGGTTTTATAACAAGGGCCAATAGAGTTGCTCCTCTTTCTTCTAGCCCTCGTGGAACAGTTAATGTTGATGACTTCGGAGCCAAAGCAGATGGAAGAGATAATACCGAGGTAACATATCATGTTATCAATAAAAAGAGAAAACCATTTTCACAATCCAAATTCTCTTCTGTGTTTTTTTACAGTCCTGTGTTGAACATTAAAAATACACCGATATTGGCATTTAACAATACTGACAAATGCAGTAAAGAATTCAAATTCATATTTTCATGCATAAGTTTAGTTCAATCACAATCTCTTTCATCTTTATGTCAACTTTTCTTCTTCCTCTTCAGGCATTTGGAAAGGCATGGAGAGAAGCATGTTCAAGAGGGGCTATCCTTGTGGTACCTGAAAATAGGATCTATCGTCTTAAGCCAATCACATTTTCTGGTCCATGTCGACCCAACACTGCATTTATGGTGAGAAACATTTTCTTTCTTCAAGTACTAATTGATAGTATTAAGAACCGGACTTTAAGTCTAAGTCAATTTTCCAAAACTAATTTGTAAAGTGAGATTTGCATCCACTTATATACCATAAATTGACTTGATCTCTAGCTGACGTGCAACAGATAACACAGATAGTGAAAGATTAACCAATTTTTCTATTTTCTAAATTCAACATGTAAGCTCTATGGAACAATCGAGGCATGGACTCAAATGTCAGCATACCAAGATAGACAGCACTGGATTATGTTTGACAGTGTTTCAAATTTCAGAGTTGGTGGTGGTGGCACATTCAATGGCAAAGGAAAAACGTGGTGGCAAAACTCTTGCAAAGCAACCACTAACCTTGTTAGTCACCACTGAATCCAATAATTTTTCATTATATTGCTTTTGTTGTTGTAATCATGAACACTGATACTGATTTGTTTCCTCTTTTTTCTTTGATTCACAGCCATGCAACGACGAACCAAGACCAAAGGTAAAATATTATTCTTAATACTACAAAGTTTTACAAAGAAACGCAATTCCTAACTCTTTTACTCTTTCATGGAAAATTTTTGTTACATAGGCTGTGACTTTCTTTCAATGCAAAAATTTGGAAGTGAGAAACTTGATGTTCAAAGATTCACAGCAAATGCACTTAGTCTTTGATGGATGCTTCAATGTTATTGCTTCGAATCTGATCATCAGAGCTCCAGGGGACAGCCCCAACACTGATGGAATTCATGTCGCAGACACACAAAATATTGTGATAAGCAATAGTCATATTGGGACAGGTAGGAACCGCAACATGTGTGTGTGAAAAATGAACAAAAAATGGCTATAGTTAAATGTTTAAATTTTGCAACTTTGTTTTGTTGAAGGTGATGATTGTATTTCGATAATAAGTGGGTCACAAAACGTTCGAGCAACAGATATCATCTGCGGGCCTGGACATGGAATAAGGTTAATTTTAAGATTCATGAATATGTTATAGCACATACAAGTTGGTTGGATCAATTTTAATGAATTTTATATGAAATGGAATTTTTGTTTTGTAGCATTGGTAGCTTGGGAGCAGATAAATCAGAAGCTGAAGTGTCCAATGTGGTAGTGAACAGAGCAACTTTGACAGGAACCACAAATGGAGTGAGAATAAAGACTTGGCAGGTGAAAGTTGATTTTGTGATTTGAAATTTAGTTTGTTACTTACCATGCACTTCACAACTGTTGTTGGTGATACCAAATTGACCAGAGGATTTATGGTACATAAGTAATTGTAAATCTCATCTTATAAGTCGATTTTTGAAAGATTGAATTAGGTTTAAAGCTCAGTTCTTAAACATAAAATCAAAATCATCTAAAACCTATCTTAACAAAATTTATTATTTATTGGATCTATGATGTTCGGACCAATGTCGAATTACCGTTAATCTCTCGGTGTCTTAGAGTCCACTTTTTAACTTGTAAGACGGTTGAAAGAATAGATTAATTGAGGTTAAAAAATAGAATATAAGTTTTGAAAAGAGGAATCTAAACTTATGGAATAAGGTGGCTAAACACAAGGAAGTTGACAAATGATACAAGAATATTGACAAATAGTGCATCCAAGGTTGACAAATTTCCACTTTGTTAGTTATAGTCTTCTTGACCACCCTTTGGTTTGAACTAACAAACCATTGAACATGTTTTTTCAAAGTAGTTTTTCTTCTAATTGGCTCGAATTTAACCTTAATCATGCTTTATTATGAACTTGACATTTTTTTTTGTTTCACACACAATTTTTCAATTGCTTTTGATTGAATTGCATGACAAAAAGAATGCTTTGAGCACAACATAGGTCATACATAATCTTTTTTTCAATAATGTCAAAGTCTTTTAATAATTTTCCATATTTCACGTGAGATTCTTCATTCTCGTTTACATTGAGCGCAATATGCACTAAAAGCTTAAAATGCCATTCATTTAAACCACCCATAATTATGTAGGAAACTTTTTGTTTATTGCATGTTAATTTTTATTCTATCTCCACACAGGGAGGCTCTGGTTATGCAAGAAACATCAAATTTTTGAACATAATGATGCAAAATGTGACAAATCCCATTATAATAGATCAATACTACTGTGACCAAACCAAGCCATGTCAAGAGCAGGTAACAATTTCTCAATCTGCATCAAAATTCATAGAGAGCAACTCTCTCTCTTTCTTAAATCTATGGTGCTCATAACATGTTTGTTGAAATTTCATGCAGAACTCAGCTGTGCAATTAAGCAATGTTTTATACCAAAACATAAGAGGAACGAGTGCCTCAGAAGTGGCTATCAAATTTGACTGCAGCAGAGCAGTCCCATGCAGACAAATCTACCTGCAGGATGTGATTTTGGAGCCACAAGGCAGAGGTGGCACCATTGCAACATGTGAAAATGTTAGATATGTCAACAGAGGAAAGTTTTTTCCTCAATGCACTCCATGAAAACAAATTCAACAACTGAAAAAGCTAGTGGTTCAAATATTTCAAGTGTGGTTATTATAGGTTGGTGTAATTGACGACTAGCTCAGCTGACTTTTTTGGCAGCTACTACTATTAACGATAGTTTGGCAATGAATAGAGGGGGAAATGGGGCAAAAGGGATAAAGAATGTAACTATATGTATACAATAAAGATGGAATCAATGTTCAATGTTATAATCATATCAACTACCTTTTTGAGATTTCATTTTTGTTTTCAACTACCTTAACTAACTTCAACCAGTTTCCAATGTTAGACTACTATTTCAACTTTGAAACAGTTTCTTCTTCCTTGGAAATAGGTTGGGTAAGTCTCAAGTAGTTCCTTAGAATAATATCATGCTTGTCTACAAAGTCATTAAACAATGTTTCAATTCATCTAAACAATGCCTACACAATCTTCTTAGGCTCACATGTAGAGCACAATCCTGTAAACAAGTGGCTGCATCTGGTTTCAATGACTAGAGAAAAAATTCGTAAGAACTTTTATGATTTAATGAAAGAAAAAGAACAGACTGCATAAATATAGGTGAAAATTATGTATCCTTTACTGATACAAACAAGCCAATGACAGATTTTTCACAAACACTTATAACATAACATGGGATAAGTTACATAGGAAGTCTTCAATCAAAGCTAGTAATAAGAACTACAAAAAGTTGAACACTACATCTTATTGCATAAAAACTAAAGTTCACACACCAATTCCTTCTGAAAGCGCTGCTGGAGGCAAAGAACGAAACAGCACATTGTCATAAAGAAGACCAGCTATGGTGGCACCAATCAAGGGTCCAACCCAATACACTGCTTGGTTCCTGAAAGAGCCTGCAATGGTTGCAGAGCCAAAAGCACATGCAGGGTTCATTGAGCCACCAGAGAATGGACCTGCGGCTAAGACACCTGCACCAGCCACAAAGCCAACTACAAGTATGCCAATGGAACCCAGTTGAACACGCCTAGGGTCCCTGGCTGCATACACTGTGTACACCAAAACAAAAGTCAGAATACCCTCTAACACTGATGCTCCAAACCCTGTCATCTCTTCTGCAATCGTGTAGGTTGGAACATGCTGAAAATACATAAACAGAAGAGAAAAATGAGTAAACAAGACTTACATTTACATGTGTTCAAGCCATAATATACATAAAGAAAATAGGTTGTTCAATGTAATGTAGAACAGTTTTACAGACTTATTCAATCCCAAGTCATCCATAAAGGTGATACTAATTTTGGTAACTCAATTCTTAGTACAATTTCCCTTTCTTATACTGATAAACTTAACAGAAATATGTTAAGTTTTAACCTCTATATTATTTATAAGTTGGAAATCATTATGTTAACTTCACATGGTTATGAAAACTTATGAAGAATTAGAACACAGATACGGATACAGATACGGAGACACACACGACACAGACACATATATAAGACACAGAGATGTCTACATATATTAAAATCTACTAATAAAACTCAAACAGATACCATTTTGGTAATCATTATGTTCAATCTCCTGATTTGAAAAAATTTACAGGTTTAAGTAAAGGAACATGAAAATTGAAATGTGGATTGTTATTATGTTAGGTGAGTGAAGGTTGAGAAATATATATATATATATACCATTCCAACAACAATGCCTCTAAGAACAAGGCAAGCCATGACAGAGGCTATAAGTTGAGCGACCCAGTAAAAGAGTGCAGTAGGAACACTAACGTGACCTCCCACTGCCATTGCGAATGTCACTGCTGGATTAACGTGTCCACCTGAGATCTCCCATGCATTATACAGAACACAAGACAAAGCAAAAGCACTTGCAATGGAAACCACAACCAGACTTGTAGGGTTCAGTGAAGCATCAGGCATCAACTTCCCTGTCATTTCCAACACCGTTTAATCAAATCACAAAAAGTTAAAAAAAGAAAGAAAAATCTCAGATGAAGAGGGGCATTATAAAAGGATTCATGGGATTAAGTTGTGAAGATGTTTTATTTTATTGCATGAACACTAAAAAACCATGCATACAAAATGCGGAAATTCAAGTACAGTAACCAATTTCAGAGACATATTCTATGCAGGAAACTGTTCATCCTTTAAGAAGGTAACTGTATCAGACAAAACCAATTCCTCTTGAAAACCAAAAAAAAAAACATAAGCATGTTTTTTTATTACAATCATCACTGTTAAATGGAAAAACACGAGAATAAGGACATGTTAACTTAAGAAAAAATTGATTAGCACTAAAAAGAGAACTACTCTCTTGAACTGTTCAATGTTGACTACCCTGCAAAATGCTCAATGCAGAAACGTGTATTGCTGTCTAAATTATAAAACTCGCAACCTGAATCCTTTTCATGCGTAACATATGCCAAGAAAAAAACCACCATAATGGCTTTAGAAATTGACCCAGTTCCATTTTTATCTTCTTTTTCTGAAAATCCTTTGAACAGAAACATACAAATATGCATGTGAAGGAAAGGTGAAAAGGGTACTGACGTGAGGACATTCCGGAGCCAACAACAAGAAAGACGTAGAAGAAAGTGGAGATGAACTCAGAGAGATAAGAGCGGAGTGCATGGCGAGTGATGGATTCATGAAAACGGGAAGTGACGATGGCAGAAGATGGAGCCATTTGTGATCGTAGTAGCAGATACACTGAGGAAACGGTATCAAGAGAGAAACTGATGCAGAGAAATGAACAAGTTACGTTACATGTTACATAAATAAGCATGCAGTTGGTAATGCTTATTAAGAAAAAGACACGCAGTTTCCCAAACAAGGTATGCATTTGAAATTAAAAACTAACCGTCTATAACTGCCACCGATGTAGCGCCTACCTTTTGTTCGTGTTATCAACTGTTACGTCTTATTTGTGCAAATTTTTTTTTTAAAGACTTTTTAGTCATCCTAAAAGAATAGAATCTTGATTTGAATTGAATCAAGGTGCATGTAAAAGTAAACATTTTAGAATTTTCAGATGTCTTTTTAAGATTTGAAGTTATTGAAGTTTAAAACTGTTTTATATTTAAAAAAACTAAACGTGTCTTAATTAATACTTCGAATAAAAACTTTGTTATAATGTTTCAAGTGTTTTAAAGATTATCATTCAATTAAAAATAATAACTACTTAAAAAGATGTTCCTAAAATAGTTTAACATTGGTTGACGATGAAATTACTATATAATTAATTAATATCTTATAATTGTGTCATAATTATGTGTAGCTCCTTAAAATATCGTTTAAAGTATTTAAAATTGAGTTTAATCATTACACATTTTTCGTGTAAAAGTTAGAGCTCTCGTTATATCTCAGTTTTTTTATCTGAATTAAATTAATCATTCTTATATAAGAAAGTATCATGTATATTTCAAATTATATTCTAATATTTTTTAGAAAAAAATATACTTACTTTTTCATAACCACAATCTTGCCCACTTTGATGTCAATTTTTTTTTAATAAAAAATATTCACTTTTCGTCTAAATTTTATATAAACATTTTTCTCTATAATAAATATAACTTGCCCCTTTATATTTTAATAGCTTCCTTATTTTATTTACAAATAATTTAAATAAAGTTTACAAAAATTATAGTTTTAAAATATAAAAAATTTGAATAGTCTAATTATTATATATATTAAACTTTTGTTATAAAAACTACTTAACTTTTACATTTTAAAATTTTAATTTTTAATTTTCATAATTTGTTTCAGTAAATTATGTTATCTTACAACAATAAGGGAAGTAAATCACTTGTATTAAAAAATAAGAGTGACCAACGATATATTTATTTAGATACCAAAAAAGGAGGTCAACATTTATTTCAAATAAAAAGATGAGTATTACTTTATTAAATACATAGACGTACATCTATTTTAACATTTGAGAAATGTAAATATTATATAGACAAGAACTCATACCAAATAAGCACAGTTATAGATAAAACAATCTTGTTTCTATTTAGCATATAACTTTTAGAGTGTCAAATGGTTTAAAACTAAAATTTAAATGGTTTAAAATTTAAATTTAAATTGTTTACATCATTTAATATTTTCTAGTTTAAATATTAATAAAAAATTTAAAAAATTTAACATTAATAAATTAATATATCTATCTATTCTTAATTTTAGAACCGATCTATATCAATTTTTGATTTTGCTTTGAAATTTAAAAAATATAAACATATTTATCTTTATTTTTAAGTAATCGATTGAATTTTGTAACCATCAATTTTACTAGATCATGACCAATCTCATTGGCACTATCTTAATTCGATTGAAACCCATCCATTGCTATATCGTAACTCTGCTATGCTAAAATTCCCTGAGATGGTGGCCTCGTTGTACAACTCAGAAACTAATCACGTTAATGACACATGGAAAATGGGTTGCCGGAAGATTTGGGTAATGGTGAAAGAATCAAATCCGAAGAGGATTTACCCAGCTCCCTCAAAAAGAATAATAATACACAGAACAACTCAGTTCAAAAGTACCATTTCGGTCTCATTTCCTCTTCTTTCTCTGTTAATTCTACATACTGGTACCACTCTGCTCCAGCCTTGCCTACCGGTATCGGTGGCCTCACAAAAATCTCAACAGGTTTGGGGACTCGCACGACCAAAATCAATTCCCCAGTAGTCTCAACAGGTTTTGATTGAGAGATTTTGTGTGACCTACCAAATGGCTCCACAGTAAACCACCCTAGACCTGATATAGCTATATCACAAGCTGGTCTGCCCAACAACAAAAACCAGGAATTCATATTTAACAACTATTCATAAATAAAAGCATTTGTTGCTTAAATTACATAAATCAATTGAAAGAATGAGATAAACAAGGTTTAAAAATTCGAATACCAAATTAAAGCCTTTTTTACTTTACCTCTAAAAGCTGCTGCTAATTACATAACTAACATGGGATCATACCTTTCCACATCTTCGAATTTTATTTGCAATTTACGTTCTGATTCAAGTCCTTTCCAGCTCTCAACATTTTCTCCTCCACTTGGCGGAGTCAAGAGAACACCAAGTTCTTTCTGAGACAATAAAGAAAAACCCTCATCCAGGTCAGAGGTGTGGTAATATGCATAACCTTATAATTCAGCAGAAAATTCCATAGTCTACTGCAACTCTACATATACACAACTGGTTGTAGTTATAAATTCCACCTAAGTATGTTGACGCGGTCTATATAACATTATAGAATTGATATAGCTTATTCACTTCTAATTACTCTAATAATTAGACAAAACACATGAAACTATAGCGGCTAGCACCAAAAACTGTTCTTTTGTTCAGGAATAATGTTCAAGTAAACAGAAGCAGAAAAGCTACAAACTGGTGGCAATCGCATTCTCAATTTTTTTACTACAATAGAAAAACTGAAGCAACACTATTTTTCCGATGATTCTTAGGATTGAACATACACTTAATTGACCAAATTTGCAACCACAAACAGGTCATGCGTTTCACGAATTATATGTCCAGATGTAAGCAACAGTGTTGAGTTAAATCTCTAATGGTTTCTCGAAACACATTGAATCACAATACCTGATAAAACTCATCTGCTTGCTCTGTGGGTACCATATGAATTTGTAGTCCCTTGGGCCCATAAAATGTCAAACAAGTTTCTGGGAGAACCTGAAATTATGAGGACTGATGAAATTATTTAGAAAAGGAAAGGGAATCAATTGCAAATTAAATAGTTGTATGACAAGATGCAAAAGTTGTAAGTGTATAATCAAAACCTTCATCAAATCAATTCTAACAAGACCTCCCCAGAAAACTGAAAATGCATTCAAGCCATTCTCTATGGAAGCTACTTGCTCTACATTGTCCGCAGACACAGGAGTCCTCTACCAATAACAAGAAGAATGAAGTAAGTAGTAGCCATGATGGTAGAATGTCTAGTTGTGAACATAACATACTGGGAAAGAAATTCCCCTCAGTCGGCTCCGAGGAGCAAGGGAAGGTAGATCTTCAGATTGAACAACTGCAGTTTGCCTATGGTGGAGATGAACTCCAGGAGTGTCATACAATTTCTGCATGAGTTTTGTAAAAATAAACAAATTAATAAATAAATAATCATAAGATTAAATAACTGCCTATATATTGGAGGATAAATGAATAAATAGGTCCCTAAACTATTTAAGAATTTTTAATTAGGTTTCTAAACTAAAAAATATATAATTGGGTCTTTGATGTTGTAGAAATTTTGGAATGAGGTCCCTTAAGTTAGTATAGCAACTTAAAAAGACCGTAAAATGAAAACTTAAGGCAGATTTACAACCCTACAGACCCAATTACACAAAATTTACAAGATAAAGGGGACCTAATCAATGGTTGTTAATTAAAAAATTTCAAATACCTTAGGGACCAGCTGAATAGTTTAACCATATATTTATCAGAATGACATACCCCTCCTCCTAGAAAAGCATTAATTTGAATTGGCCCTAAGGTAGTTCCCGGAACTGCAGATTGTATTGGTTTGTATCTTTGTGCAGATGCGGCCACCGGATCATTTATAGCCATTGTTTCTGACACCAAATATTAAAAAGTCAAAACTGAAAAAACGTAAATATTTGATTTGCCTAAATTATAGACAAAACAAGAGATAATTAAGGGAGGTAATTTTATAAAACATACACTGTATTTAAACAGAGTCATTTGAGCAGTGTAAAAACCAAGCCAAAGGAAAAAATAATTCATAAAGTAGCTGAAATATAGTGTAAATTATATGTACAAGTCTACATTGTTTTGTATAGTCTGCATGGTTTTAACCTGTTGGGTACTAGTACTACTTTAACACAACTAATGCTTGCATGGTTCAGCATCCAAGGGATCGAAGTGTTAAAGCACTACGACCATATAGGCAAAAAATAATACCAAACTCTGTAGGGCAACACAGGAATTCAACATAATTAAAGCAATATATATTTAACACTCACATCAATTTTCCAATCACTGAAAATGAACAGACCAAATCCTACTATTTAGGTTTGGGTGGACATATAACTTACTTAGTAAAGCATTGATGAAGGCGGATTTTCCAACATTAGCTGAACCCTGTAAAATAAATGTTGTAATTGATTGATGTGTAGGTCAAAGTGATGAATTTAGGAGCTTAATGACCAAAGGAGAAAGAATTTTACACAAAAACACACAGAATCAGGAAAATTTAAGATTTGTATTATCAATGAAACAATAAAACCAACCATCTTCCAAAACTTTGAACTGAAATTTAGAATGGTAAACGTTTTACATTAGGAAAAACAAATAAGAACCAAGTGAAATTTAACCCTTGAATCATTCAATTTATGCATGAGATAAACCAGAGATATCACAAGCACAGAAATTCCATTGAGAATTCAATAAAGGCGCAAGTGTAGGAACATGAGCTCATGTGTCAATCATCACCTGCTTAAGAATATTAAACTTCCAATTCGTAGACTTACCAGAATGTAAACATCCCTTCCCTACACAAAAAAAAAAAAAAAAAAAATAAGTAGAGAGAAAAATAAGGAAATAGAAATTAAACAGTGACACAGGAATTCAAAAATATCAAGTGTTCTAGGGAATTCAACATTCTTATCGTAGACATTCCTTTTGCTAAAAATCATCACTATATCACTTATAAATAATTCATTATCATTAATGTAGTTGGTATTGATTTTAATGCTTTTGAAAACAGAAAAAACAAAAACAAAAAAAATGAGAACCCCACTCACGTTTCCTATTCCAAGAATGTCTAAAAGCTATAGCAGCCTACGGCATAGAAGTTCAATTAAAAAAATAAAACATTTCAAATTAGAACCAAATAATAAGGATCAACATCGCCCATAAATATGGATAACAAAGTTGAAGCCATCTTAGATGTAAAATTTAAATTTAGAAAAGGTGACGTTTTAGATGTGAGTCACATCTCAACAGAACCTCTTAAACCTGTTACAAAAGAAAAAGGTGATAATGGAGAAAATAACCTTCTTCTCTTTCTGGATTTCTGATATCACTCCGGTTACTCCAACCAATGATTTGGAACTGGTGAGATGAACACTGAGAACACTGCAATGAATATCAGCATTTGAAATTTGATAAGTTAAAATTTTCAACTTAGGCCATAAAGTTTTCTTTAGTCACACATAATAAAACAAAATTATACGGATTGTATTCTAAAACAATGCTTAACATCAAAAGTATGCTGTCTATGCGTTGTTATTCTGAACTTCTAATACGACATAATGGAACAAAATTACACCAATTACAAATACCTTAAGTAAATAATTAAATTATTACATAGAAGATACCTACTTCAGCTTCTTTCTCATGGTAGCCTCTACAACCCAATCCCCTACACAATTAAGATCAGTATCTCTTGGAAGGAGATCAACCTACAAAGAAAATTACATTACACATGAAGACAACATATTTTAAATTTAAGCCTCCTCATACATTTGCTAAAGAAAAATTCTTATTAAAACAATAATAAGCTGCATGTATATCATTACCTTAGTTACCACCAGTATAATTGGGTTAGAACCGGCAAGATCTCGAACACGAGACAAAAAACTGCCATTGAAGTCAACAATATCAACCTAGCAGGGGTTACTTTGACAAGTTAGAAGAAGCTTCATTCCTTTCATTCATTGCCATTAATTTGATGTAAACAAAAAACACTTGAACCATAGCAGAATAAATGAAATCTTCTATGATAAGTGAAATATCTTATGTGACAAGTTCTTATGTTGGATGAAATGAGAGCGTATTTTAACGTATACCACCAATTTGTTTGCATAACCTTGATTATTTATCAGATATTCTCGGCATCCAAAGTCAAGTCAGAAGGTACAACTGATTAAACATACAGGTACAAAGCAGTGTTTATCAACCATCCACCGTCTAGTTGCTAAAAATTAGCTTTCACGCGATAGTCATACTTAAAATTTAAAATTTTCTCCAGATTGCACTTTATGCTACGAGCTTCTCTTTTTCTAAAAACTAAAAATAAACTGAATGTAAATTTCATTAAGAATCCATCCATTAATTAAACTAATGCTTCCTCAGAACAAAAATTATAAAATACCTAAGGTAAATACAATTGCAAAGCATTACACAACGGAATCCTATGTCTAATCAATTCTAGCTTCTTAAGGTCATTATTCAGTCTATCGAATTAAACAACTTGTTTACCAGTTTGACAATAAGAGCTTTCTCGTGACGCAAGTGAGACAACTTCTCTCGAAGCTCTTCAGCGGTAACGAATAATTTACCGCCAGGGTATCCTCCGTGTCCTCCGACGGCAGTTATCATCTCGCCGTGCGACAAAAGCTGGCACCGTCTACACAGAACGGTTCTAAGCTGGTGGTGTTTCTTCTTCTGCAACACAAACACGCAATCAGTGTGCCAATGCATAATGACGCTCCAAATTGCAATAAGATTGAAGCAATACCAATTCATAGGTTTCAGGATCAACGTAGCCAGGGGCGACGGCATCGGAAGTGTGCAACGGAGCGCCGCAGCCGTAGCAGGAAGCGACGTTTCGAGAAGCTTTTACAGCGTTATCTTTCTTCTTTTTCCTCTTCTTGTTTTCTTTAAGGATGAGCTTGGCAGCTTCGTACGACTGTTGGCGTTCGAGAAACTTCTCGCCGGGCGACGGAGCGGCGGCGCCGATGCCTTCCGACTCGTCGGCGGGCAAACGCGATTTCTGAGAGCGCGAGAATTCGCAGAGAATGAGGCCAGGCTTGGTGGTGAGTAAATGTTGCGGAAATTTGGATTTGGAAAGAGAAAGAGGTGAGAGGAAAGTAGTGGATAGGGTTTTAAGCGCCATTTTTGCTGAGGTTTTGCGAGCGAACTCGATACAGGGAATAGCGTTGAAATAAAAAAGCTTCTATAGAAGATAGAAATCAATTGCAGTTTAGTGATAAATGCTAAAGAAAGAAAACGACTGCGTTTAATTCAACTATTTGAATATAGTAAACTAATTAAAATAAATAAAATAACAAAAATATTTTACATTAGTATTATTATATTAGTTTTAGGCGTTTAAATAAAGGAAACACGTATGAATTTTTTGAAATTTATTTTTAATTTTATTATATTATAGACAGTAATTTTATTTAATAGTCATTAACTTTTGTGTGTGACATGCTGTTTCGTATTTCACCATAAAGAATAAATTACACATTATTGTATGAAAAGAAAAATTACTGACAAAAGGAGTTTTATTATGATTCGAAGGAAAATAATGTTTAATATTACTTTTGATAGTTAAAAAAACATGTTATTCGATTTACATGTTAAATGTGTTCGTATTTTTCAATTTTTAAAATTAATAAAAAATATATAATAAATTTTTAAAATAGTTGTTAAATATAAAATTAGAAAATTAATGTATATAAAAGATGTTTTTAAATTAATTGTTAAAAATAAAAGATGTTTTTAAAATACCAGTTAAAAATAAAAGATGTTTTTAAAATACCAGTTAAAAATAAATTATTTATAAAATAATTATTTTTAAAAATAAAAATTAAAGATAAAACTGAAGAATATTCTTTTTATATATTATTATATATTAAATTTTATTAATACGCAAAATATTTTTTAAAAATTTAAAAGAAAGTTATGAAATATTTGATTCTAAACTAAACAAATTAAAATACCTCATCCAACTGCCTGATCCTTTTTAATACAATTATATTTTTTAATCATATCAATGTACATTGGAAAAATATTTTTATTTAATTTTTTTATCATCAATATTGATTGTTAGAATTTTTTTTTTTTCCTTTTTCAGAGAAGTTGAATTCACGATATGTCACTCTATTGTACAAATCCACCAAATCATCCTTAAATTTTCAAATGGTTAGTGGATGAATTAAACTTACAACCTTTTATTTAATAAAATTAATAAAAATAATGTTATCTTTGTATTTTTTTTTCCCCATTCTAATTTTGTATTAATAGTGATATAATTTCGTGACATGTTGATGATCAAATAATTTTTATAAAACACAAAATTATTGGATTCAACGGATGACTTTGGTACATATGTATAGCTTCAATTTTCTCACCATGTTATGTTAACTATGTTCATGAAAGTCGCATATATTCATTTGTTGAATATTATTATTATTCATCGTTGACGAGTTTCTCTTAGTATATATAAAATAATCCGGAAGATAATTATCATAAAATAAATTAATTAATAATTTTAACAGTTTACTTCGTAGGGGTATTTCTGAAGAAGAAAATATACAAGTACGTTGTATATAATTTTTTTAATTGATATAAACAGTACAATCCATATCAAGTAGGTCCATTTTCTCAGTAAAATGGTATTTTCGATTATAAGTTTATTCATAAATTATAACTAGTAAGTTTTCTCATTTTTTAATTTTAAAATTTTGTTGATTTATTTTCTTATTTTTTCCATTCTACAAGTTTTGCAAATAAGATTGTTGGAAAATGCCTTTTACAATATTGTTGATTTATACTTTTATTTATTCACAAGTGACAGTGAAATTGTGTTAATTCGTATCTTTTTATTTTAAATATAGTTATATGCATATTCGGGATACTAAAAATGAGATAAATCAATTTTATCATACAAAATAAAATAAATTTCAATAATTGTAGTATTCAAATAAAGATATTTACACATATTTTTATAATTTTGTTTAATAATTAAGAGGATGAAAGTTTGAATATCTTTATTTTTTAAGAAATTTTATTTTAACTATTATATCTTATCTTAAAAAGTTTAATATTAGTTATATGGGTTAAGTATGTTTTTAGTCTCTGAACTGTGGTCAAAAATTAAAATTCATCACTAGTCGAAACTTTAATAAATTTTGGTTCCTAAACTTTAAAAATGAATGAATATATTCTTTTTAACTCAATTACGTTGACTATCTTCAACATGTCGAATGTATTTCATGTTAATATTGGAGTTGTTTATGCTATTTGACACATTTTCGACTCAATATTTAAGGAGGAATGCATTCAAAACCTAAAAAAAAAAAATAACAAAATTGGGTTAAAATGATTATATCCATTCAATTTTTAAAAATTTTAAAGTTTAGAACCAAAATTTATCAAAATTTTGACCAAAGACAAATTCCAATTTTGGATCAAAGT
>Ga0209589_1002739_pt1 | contig 30701 bp, 30 predicted proteins | sample CowpeawhiteBW_FD_187525 | JGI IMG/M metagenome (GOLD analysis project Ga0209589, IMG submission 187525) | Root nodule microbial communities of legume samples collected from California USA - Cow pea white BW (SPAdes) (version 2) | ecosystem: Host-associated > Plants > Roots > Nodule | place: USA...
GATGATGACATCCTTTTCATCAACACCACCATTTGAAAAAGTTGCAGCCCACATTATTGGAACCACCACTCTGTAAATCAATAAACCAAAAATTAAAACCAATTTATTATTAACACAAAAATAAAAACAGATTGTACCAAAATTTTCTACCAATATTCTTTGGAGTTATTGTCATCCTCAAAGTTGTCATCTCTCCGCAACTACAAATCGGGGTTAATTCATTTCTCGTTGAACCACCAACAGTGCACGAAGTGATACAACACGGTTGCCTTCAACGATTACAACCAGAGGTAAAGAGGTAAAGAAAGAAGATTGAGACCGTAACACACCTATATAATGGGATTGCAAGAAGAAGAAGATTGCAGCAACATCAATTGGGAATGGAGGAACAAGATTGTCAAAACTCACCAACTGCCCAAACATTCCTTACCAAAATCTTAGCTCACTTATTTATTCCCAAATATCTAATTATCATACCTGTACAGTACACGTAAGACACCCTAATACACACTGTGCCACCTGTACAATGCTCCGTTAATGATTTAAACGACGTTACAAAAAAGGACGAAATGAAACACGAATTGCGAAAATGAGGACCATTTTAAACATTTGGTAAAAATGAGGACCATTTTAAACATTCTGTCAAAATGAGGACCATCTGCAACAAACACTACGAATATGAGGACCAAAAAGGTATTTAAACCTACTTTTACTTTTAAAGAAGTTATTATGCCCTTGAAGTCCTATTGTGATTATAATTCTAATTAATTAAATACACAGTTAAATTTAAATTGATGAAAAAACCGTGTAATAATTCTAAAACGTATTTTCGTTAGCATATTTCTTTTAAATGAAACTGAAATAAGTATGTTTATTAATTATAATTCTATAAAAGAATCAAGTTTAAAACAGATAGACATATTTTAATAAAACATTTAAATAAATAAACTCAAAATGAAAAAAAAATAAAGATGTGGTATGAGACCATCCTTCTTTCTTTTGCACTAAGGCATATTTCTATTCCAATCACTAAAATAAAATAAACAAAAGATGAAAAAAATAAAATAGGGAACATACCTATCCGATCACTGAGGTATGGTATTGTTAACACTCCATTTTTATCATTTTTTTCTTCTTCAAAATCTTTTTTTTATTTTGTATAGTTATTTTAGAATAAATTTTAGTTTTAGGTGTAAAAATGGAATTTTGTAAAATTGTTAAAATCTAAAGGATGACTTGTACTCCTCAAGATTTTTACTCATTAGCTTTTGGTCAAAACACGCGTAGCAAATTAGTAAAGTAGCAGCGCGCCCAATTTGAATCAAATTTTAATTGACCTAGCCGCTACACATAGCTGAACCATGCTGGGCGAAGGCATGAGACTGTCTCAAGTTGCCATTCGAAATGACACATTATTAGGTATTGGACTCCATTCTTATGTGGAAAAAATGTCTAAAACTTGAAAAGCCCATGTCTCTTTTAATCTAATGGTGAGGGGCTGCAAAATAGATAGAGAAATAGAACGATAGAGAAATAGAACAATAGAGTCAGAGCACACATAGAAAACCCTAACACAAAGAGGAAGATGTAGAAATGGCAAATAAACCCGTCCCCATGGATATTATCCGAACTCGTCCCCGTTTTGATGGAGAATCTCCGCATTGACTGGTATGGGTATAGAGAATCCCTTACTGGTATTGGTATGGGTATGAGGATGTACATATCCCCGCCATAATACCGTCCCCGTTTAAATTATTAAAATATTCAAAATTAATTAAGTAACCATATATATATATATATTATTTTTTATTTCTTCTAATTATTTGGTTTGTCATGAAACTCATTCGCATCTTAATTATATTTTTCATCTTATCATAATCTTTATGTAATTATGTTAAAAAGATGTATGTTAATTAAAAATTTTTTATGTCTCACATTTAAATATTTCTATTATTTAGTAATATTTTTATTTATTATATATTTTCCTTTCACATGAGAATGTTTAATACTCTCAATTTAAGTATTTAATAACACAAACTTTTCGTTTAATAGGTAATACAAAAAAAATATTTTACTTATTATTATTAGTTTTTGTTTCATTTGAAGAACTCTTTTGTTTCGCTAAAACAATTTTCAGTATTATACATTTGTTTTTCTTTGTGCAATTTCTTTCGATAGTATCTCAAATTGTTTGTAAACATTTGTTAATTTTTTAATATTTTTATTTGTTGTTTATTTTCATTACGTAGAATACTATTTCAATATATTTTATCTAATTATTTTTTATTTTCTAACTCACTATCAATCATGATGTAATTTTTTCACGATAATTGTATAAATAACTTTTATTTACTACAATATACAAATTTAATGTCATTGTCATGAATATTTTTTTATCACCATCCAACATAATTGAAGTTCAAAAGATACAAGATCTATGTTAAAATTTTATTATTATGATTATTATTTGTTCTTTGTATCATTTTGATAAAGTAATGTATTATAACTTTTATTAGTGTATAAAAAAGAGATTAATTAGAATTTAAAAGATTGAAGTAAACAAACATTTAAAACATATTTTAATTTAAATATTTGTTTTCCTTTTATATTTTTAAAAAAATAATTTTAAATTTTATCAACTATGTTTCATTAATATTTGCAAATTTAATAATTTTTTTTGGTTCTCATGAAATTTTACTTGGTATTATAATCTAAATTGTAAAAAATTATAATTTATTTTAAAGTATTTGATATTGAAGAAACAACCATCCTTCTAATATTGAATATTTATATTTAATAATATTATATTTCCTTTACCATAATTTTTTATTATTTTATAAAAGTTAATTAAAATTAATATTGAAGTAGTAAGAAAATGGGTATGGGTATGGGTTCGAGATTATACCTGTTACTCGGTGGGGATGGAATGGGACAAAAGTTTGATACCCGTTGGATTTGGGTATGGGGATGTGGATGAATTTTTTGTACGGTGATGGGTATGGGATAGTGAAACCCGTGCCCGCCCCGCCCCGCCCCGTTTCCATCCCTAGGAAGAGGTAGAGAAAAAAATATGTTCACGTTTTTCATAAAGTTACCACGATAAAATTGGCATTGTGGATTCGTTCACCGTTGGATCGGGCTGAAACATTGACAACAGGTTCAGAACACATTATTCTTCATTAGAACCGGTTGGATCGTCAATAAGAGGTCTGAGTTGGGAGATATTAATTTTGCACTGCAGCAATGATTTTATAGGTTTTTCTTCTCTTTGTTCTTCTTTATTTGAAATCTTTGTTCCTTTGCTATTTGGTTGGGTATTGGCACTAATTTGTGCAGTTGATTGAGACTCATTTGTACTCTTGTTGATCATAGTGGAACTATTTCTTTGGTTTGGATGACTCGTGGTTTTTACCCTTGATTTGAGGGGTTTTCCACGTTAAAAATCTTGGTGCCTTTATTCGGGATTGTGGTGATTTATTATTGTTGCTCTTAAATAGTTGCCCCTCATAGATTCTTGCAAGTTAAGAGAAATTATATTCGCTGCATTCTCTAGAACTTGGTGGGAGAAGATTGAGTCTTTGTATGCTTCTAAGTCAGGCAATAATAAACTATCAGGATGGTATACACTTTGATGATGAAGTCTTGAGACTTTGGCTACTAAATACTCTACCGAAGTCTTGGGAGATATTTTGGGTTTTAATTACAAACTTCGTCCCAAATGGTGTTGTTTCTTTCCAGATGACAAAGAGCAGTGCTCTTAATGAAGACATGAGAAGGAAGGCACACAGTTCTTCATCTCAATCTGATATGCTTGTTACAGAAATTAGGGGGAGAAGTCAGAAAAAGGAACCGAAAGGTGGTAGAGAGAAAAGCAGGTGCAAGTCCAAGTCAAGATACAAGAATGTAGAGTACATTATTGTAATAAAACAAGGCACATTCAAAAATATTGTTTTAAGTGGAAAACGGACAATACAGATAAAAAGGGCAAGTAGAAAGAGAATGATCGAGGCGATGATTGTATCACTACTACTACAAGTGGTGATCTTTTTCTTCTTCGTGACTTTGAGTCCGTTAATCTTGTATCAGATGAGAGCATGTGGATTATTGATAGTGATGCTACACTACATGTAACAACTAGGAAGGAGTTCTTCACATCTTACACTTCTGGTGATTTTGGAGTGTTGAAGATGGGTAATGATGGTGAATCTAAAGTGATTGGTGTTGGTGATGTTTTCCTTCAAACCAACATGGGAGTCAGTTGTTACTTAAAGGAGTCAAATATGCTCCTGATGTTCGTGTTAATTTAATCTTTGTGCAGATGCTTGATGATGGTGGTTATAATAGTCACTTTGGTTCTGGAAAGTGGAAACTCACCAAAGGTAACTTGGTTGTGGCTAGAGGAGAAAAATCAGCCAAACTATATTGGACAAAAGCTTTGATTGCTAAAGACACTATCGATGCCATGGAGATGGAGGCATCTTTATGGCACTGAAAGCTTAGTCATATAAGTGGAAAATGGTTGAATTGTTTAGCTAAAAAGGATGTTCTTCAAGGGCTAAAAAGTGCAGAATTGGAGAGATGTTCTCATTGCATGGATTGCAAGCAAATCAGAGTATCCATCAATAAGCATCCAAGCTCAAGGAAGTTAGAGTTGTTACAGTTGGTGCATTTTGATGTTTGTGGCCCGTTGAAGGTAAAGTCATTTAGTGGTGTACTTTACTTTGTTACCTTTATTGATGATTGTTACATGAAGCTATGGGTCTATGCATTTCAGCAAAAGAATCAAGTACTTGATAAGTTCAAGGAATTTCATACGTTAGTTGAGAGGCAATCAGGGAAGGAGCTGAAATGTATCCGTTTTGACAATAGTGGTGAGTATCGTGGACCCTTCGATGCTTATTGCAAACAACATGGTATTGCACATGAGAAGACTCCTCCTAAAACTCCTCAGTTGAATGGTTTAGCTGAGATGATGAACATGACATTACTTGAGAATGTGAGATGTATGCTCTTAGATGCTAAATTACCCAAGCATTTTCAGAGTGAGACATTATACACGGCGATGCACGTTATTAATCTCACTCTAATGTGACCCCATTAAGGCTCATAACTTAAGCCATTGGCTAGGCCCATTTCTTTTAATTTCTTTTATTCTATTTTATTTTTAATTAAATAAATAAATAGTTTCTAGAACCCTAATGTTTGGAACTTTCTATTATGCAACCCAATTGAATGGGACAACCCACATTTATGCTTGTGTTGGCATCAGAACTGAAGCCCAATTGCACATTCATCATAAAAGATTTTTCTGCATGTCTTCTAGGTTTGGGCCTCGAGCAACCCATCCATCTATCTTCCAAAATGCCTCATTTTCTATTGTAGCCACGCGTCCAGACACTTAGCTACATCCTCTGTTTTGGCTAAAACCAAATTGCAGCCCAATTCCTATTTCAGCACGGACAAAGTTGGCAAAAGCTTCATTTGTGTTATGCACCCAAACCCTGCTAGGGTTTCATCATCACACCTCATCACGTTTTCTTTCTTCGTTGCTAGGGTTTGGCCCTTCACGCGTTCCACCACCTACGTAGCTAGGGTTGCTTTTGTTCATGTTTTCATTTCCTTTAGACAAACAGTTTCTGTGTCTCTTCTCTTCTTTATAAAAGAGGCAACCTACCATTGTATGAATTAGCTTTGATGAATATGAGAATGGATTTTTCCCCATTTTTGTCTTGCTAAACCTTAACCCTATATTAGGTCTCCACCTTGTCCGGTTATACCTAAATTAGTGAGATTTTCGAGTGAGAGTTCACCACTAGGACTTGTATAGATCTTCCGTTGCAATTTCAATTGATTTTTACCGAACAAATCAACATTCAGAGGCTGTTCCGATCGTTCACCGTCAAATGGAGCCTGTTTCCACCGATTAACGACGTCGCTAGCCTCATCAAGTGGTATTCAGAGCCACTCGTTCTTGGACCGCGCTGAGATAAGTGTCACCCTTCTTATCTATGATTTTCTTGATATGTTTGATTTCATCTTGTTCTATATTCGATTGCGTCTTTGCTAATCTATTGAATTTGTTTTGTTATAGTGTTTTTCTTGCTGAAATTGGTTCGAAAAACTTTGCTTTACATTCTTGAATCAATACTGATGGCAAAACATGTCTAGATCTCTAATTTTGCCGTTCGATGCATGTCTAGTAGGTTATTTCAATTTTTTTTTACCTAGTTTTGAATTTTAAAATATCTATTTTGTCTTAGTTTTGTGTAATTCGTTATATGTCGTTGATTCCATAGAGTTGTCCCTATTTTTTTGTGTTGTTCCAATTTTCATTTGTAAAATGTTGAGTCTAGTGTCTGAATCTATGTTTTGTGGAGTTCTTTAATTACTAGTAGATCAATAGCAATTTTTCTGCAATGCATATTGCCACTGATTCATGTTTTCTTTGTGCTAGTTGTTCTGTGTTGTTTTGTTTTCAAATTGATTTTGGTACCTTGAGTTTCTATTGCATTTGTTGTTATTCTGCACTTAAATTTGTTGGCCAAGGATTGCTACTGATCTAAGCACTTAATGAGTATTTCAACCATTGAGTTCTGATTTGTATTAGTAATTACATGTGGAAACTCATGCTTCAATCTGAATGCATAAGATGCATCTGTTCTGGTATAATTTTTGTTGATTAGACTGACAAGCTTGTTGATTGAATGAATGGATTCACGTTTGAATTTGAAATCAACCTTGGTCGTGTCTTTTAGATTTGAACTAGTTTCGTATCATTAGTCTTTCTAGTACTCTTGCTTTAATTTCCAGTATTGGTTTAGTATTTCCTATTCTTTAATCTTCGAATATGTTGATTTGGCCATGTGTGTTTCCCTTGTTTGAAACAAGTTGTATTGGTTAATATTAGCATATGCCTTGTTATGCCATGTTCCTTTGAATTCTTTGTTCCTGTGCTGTTTCTTTCTGCTCAATTTGAATGCAGTCGTGGTATCAAGCTTTGATTTAATCTTGAGTGCCTCTATTGTGGCCCTAATTCATTGATTGCATCCACAATTATGGTGTTATTGCTTTGATTTGCTGTTACTTTCTTTGATCACACATGTCCAGATTTTGAGATTGCGAAATGATTTAAAATGCTGCAAATTTTGTGATCTGTGTTGAAGTTTGATTCAAGTCTGCTGCATATTGATATTTGTTCTGCACTGGCTGAACCTCTTCTGTTTGTCCTGTATGTGTTTTCATCATTGTTTTTGAGTTGGATCCTTGTAATTTGTTATATGCAATTGATAATTTGAATGGACTTGCTAAATTGCAATTGACGTGACACGTGCTTTAAAAGAAAAGATGCATATGTGATCTATGAGTTGAAAAGAATATCTGATGCAAAAATCTGCTATAACAGATAATGTTTGAATGCTTTGAGTAAACAAAAAGAGTGCACCATCGTCACAGATTTGCTACTGTCCTCTTCAAATTGCATATGCTCTTGATTCAACTTATTTTGAATCTTTATTTGAGTTTAGTTTTGTTCATCTTGTTCTAGACACATTCTTTACATTCTTTTTTGTGTGCCATCCTTTATTGCTTTGCCTTTTTCTTGCTTGTCTTGCTTGCTTATTCCATTGAGTTTGTCATTCAATCTTTCATTTGATGTTGTCCGATTCTTCCATTTGAGCTTTTCTTGCTTTTCTGCTTTGTTATTCTTATGTGGAAGAATGTGAGTGCTCTTGGCTCATTTGGCTTGAAACTCACTATTTTGGCAGCCCTTGTAGGTGAAGCCTCTTCTTGAAGGTGGAGTTGTGAGTGATTCCACTAGGTGGGAGTAAACAATCGAGAGGAATAATGGAGTGAGCTAGGACTTGAGAGCATCAAAATGGAAGATATCTTTGAGAGCAGGTTGGACCGAGAGCTTGAGAGAAACATCATACTTCTTTTATTTTGTGTTATTTCTGTTTTGAGGTCACATATTTTTTGTTGTATTTTTAATTTCAGTTTGCTATTTTTTCTTCATTTGGCTTAGGTGGGAAAATTCTTTAGAGCAATCCCATCTTAGCATTGATATGTAATAGTTTTAACGTATTTAGTGTGAGGTTCAAGGGGTTCCAAATGTGATGAGATGCCTCGAGCCAAGGGACCTACAACAAGAGCCATGGCTAGGAGAATACAAGAGGAATGAGCCTTAAATACGCATGCAAGGCCCAAGATGAACTTCACATGGGCCAAGGAAGATGTGAAGACCTAGCCTAGGACATTTTGCTTGTAAATACTAGATTAGGATTTTATTTTGGGCCCAGTAGAATATGGTTTTCTTTGGGCCATGTATTGGGCCTTAGAGGAAATTGGGCTTTAGAAGTAATTTTGGACCAAAAAGGGGAATTGGGCCAAATGGGCCACGAGTAGTGTGTCTACTCTAGAAAAGCCTAGAAGCTTTTCAAACTTGCTCTCCAAGGATGAGAGTTAGCTTCCCATGGCAAGACAAGTTTGACTTGCTTAGGTGGCAAGTCACACCTCCCACATGCTCCTTTTTGGCTCCAAAATTCAACTTTCTAGACTCCTTTTTCCCTCAACTTTTTGGATACTCCTTGGTCTCATTTTAGCCTATAAATAGAAGGCTTAGGAGATGTATTTTTCAACTTGAAATTGAGTAATGAATTGCTGCCCAAATTTGTTCACAAATCTCTTTTGAGCTCACCTTAGAGTAAACTCTTCTCTAGTTTACTCTAGTCTTCTTCCTTAGGAGTTGGCCTCACCTCTCTTAAGAATCCTTTCACCTACACCAAACCAAACACCTTAAGCTTCTTTCCTTCATGCTTCCGCATCCAACACCATCCATGGAGTCTCCATTTTTCATGCAAGTTTCAATGGAGACAAGAAGAAGCCATCAAAATGCCACTTGCATCTTCACTTAGGATTTAATTTTTCGTCTAGTTTATGTTTTCAGTCTTTATGTCTTCTATCTTTATGTTTTCTGTCTTTATGTTTTAAATGTCTAGGCTTTGTGTGTGATTTGTATGTTTGTCTTTTCTATTTTAGGTCACCGTGATATTTAGGTGCAAGTTCTTTAACACCTAGTTGACCTTCTTTTGGTCTTTAGGTTTTAATTAGTCCACACACTTTGAAAATTGTTTTTCACCCAATCTGTTTTGTTTAGAATTTTCATTGAGAAATTTTGTGAATGTTGTTTCGAGATCTCTGACTAGGAAAGGCTTGGTTTCTATGCTTGTCCAAGAGACTCACCTCCCTTTCTTGGGAGTATTTCTAGATCACTTTCACTCCACTTTCTCTTTAGGAATTCTTAAATCTCTTTGTGAAAATTTGTTTTGATAAAAGTGTTTCAAAAGCATTTGACAATGAGTTTTCCTTCTTATAGTTGTGTGCATTTAGGTAGGCATAGTATTGTGCATTTAGGTAGGCATAGTAGTAATGAGTTGCATCACACCATTCATAGTGACATTCCATTCTTTGGGGAAGATATAAGACCACTATCATTTAGGGATTGGATATAGGATACAGAAAAATTGGTGTAACCATTGTTGAGTAAATATAGTCAATTTGATATTTTTAGACATGTTACTTCTAAGTTTATAGGACGTGCATTCGAGTGGTGGCAAAAGAGACAGTCTAGAGTGCAAAAGGGAGAGAATCATGCATTAACACATTTTATGCATTAAAAACATGCATGTGGAAACATTTCATTCCCCCTTCATTTAGGATAACTAAAGAGCAACAGTCTAGGATAGAAGACTTCATTGACATAGGTGATGCATTCATCCAAAATCACTACAAGAAAATTTATAATTACTGACGGGTATTTTCGGACGAATATTTATCTATCCGTATTTTTTCATTACCGACGAAATTACTGACGGGTGTAGTTATTGAGTTTACCAATGGGTCACATCCGTCGGTAATGTGATAGATGAGATTATTGTGTTTGTTTACCAATGGATGTCACTATTCGTTTTACCGAGGGAATTTGTCAGTCAATAACGTCAGTGATGATATTATTTAATTAGTTGACAGACAGATGTAGGTCGTCGGTAAGGTCGTCGATGAAATTAGATATCAGAATTGGTTTCCCCCTTTCCAATTTCATTTCCCACTCGTTTTCTTTCTCTATCACTGCCCACCACCCATTACCACTACCCAACGATCTAACCGCCACTTCCCACCGAACCTTTGACGCTACCGTGCCATCTCCATCGCCAACCGTGACTAAATCGCTCCATCTTTCCCTTCCACCGTGTCTACCGTTAGGTTAGCGCCCTAGGAGTGGTTGTTCGTGAGGCGCTTGTTCCACTGTCGTGGGTAAAGCTTGCCGACGTTGGTGGCAGAAGCTTACCGTTGTGGGTAAAGCTCTGGTGGCCGTCGAAGGTTTTGCCTTCGCTGCCACACCGATAGGTAAGGGATATCTTTGCTTCAGCCTGCTCCTTTTTGCATTGTCGCTATGGTTTTATTGATTTAGGGTAGAATTTGTTTGAATTGATCTGAATTGTTATTCTCGTGCAACAAAACACATTTATGATCTGAATTGTAGTGAGCATGATGAGACCGAGAAGAAACGCAAGCTTTTTCACGTACTTGCTTTCCTCCATTATTGGGAACTTAGTTTGGTAGATATAATTACGCAATTTGAAGGCTGTGATGTTTAAGTATGCTTTTAAAGTTTTCTGCCTAGCCTCTGAGATATTGATTATGATTGGTAGCAATAAATCAATGTGAATTCAACCTCTAATTGTCCAATATAAAATGGTAGGAAATTTTTAATTTTTGCTTGGCGACCCTTTCCTGCACATAGCATCAGTGAATGAGTTTTAATCAGTTCCTACACTTCCTTTCTTCAAATTCAATTTCCTTTTGAATTAGACACTGGACCATACACTTTTACCCCTATTTTGGTGTCTAATTTTGTTTCTTTATCTGTAGTTTGATTGTGTTTGTTTGTGAAGTTGTGCTTTTATGTTGTTCACTCATGACTTTACTTCAAAAGTCATTGGTTTATTATTACCATATAGATTTTGTTTGAAAAGAAAAAAAAAATCTAAGGATGTGTTTAGATGATTGGTGTTTTCTAAAACAGAAAAAAATTATTGGTGGAACATTTGATTTCATAGTAGTTAGCCTACTTACTAGCACTCTTTTATGATCTACAATTTGTTTAGAAAAACAGTTTGTTGTTTAGGTAGCTTAAGTATTAATTTCTAGTTAGTGTAGCATAGTGTTAGCACTAGTGTTGGTTTTACTTGCTAGTTTTAGGTTCTAAGTAGTCAAATTTTAATTTTCTTGTTAATTTTGAATTTTGACTTGATTTTTATGTTTGTTTTAGCATTGAAAAGTTTTATAGACAGTGGTTTAGTAGTTCAAATAATTAGATTAGTGCAGTTTTCATATTTGACAATTTTAGCGTATTCTAGTAACTACTTTTAGGATCTAGGGTGTCATATTTTGAGTTTTGGGTTGTTTTTATAATTTGAGTATTTTCTTAGGTATATTTTATCATTTTAAACTTGTTGGGATAATTGCTTTACAGTTCCTTAAGTTATTTTAATACATTTGCAAATTGTTGGCCATTCTAGTGGAATTTGTAAAGTTTGAATGGCGATTTTTAGAATTTTATGTAGGAATCAGTTTTTGATTAATACACATCTAAAGTTTTTGCTGCCATAGGGGTCATGCATAATTTCATCTAGATTAATGCTACATTTCAATGAAAAAATAATCAAGTTAGGTGTTTCCTCTCTTTGTCGAGATCCTTGATTGCTTATGTTTTTGTTTGGATTAAATTGATTGATGCATAATGTTATACCTTCTATTTCACTCTTTAAGTTTTGCAATACTCGAGCAATATTAGTGTTTTCCCTTGCTTATGTTTCAATTGTTGCTTTCTCTTCCGGGCTTACATATACCATCCTTATCTTCCCCACCTCCACCCACAGGGTTACATAACCCTACTTCTATTCCGGCGATTCATATGTCGTCCTCATCTTCTCAACCTTCACCCACAGGGTTGCATACCCCTGTTGCTGCTCCCAGGCCCCCTTCTGTACCACCCTTACATATACCATCCTCATCTTCCTCAGCTCCAGACACATGGTTACGTACCCCTTCTAAAAACATTTGAGGATCCCCTTCACCTCATATTGTACCATCCCTAGCCTCGATTGGCAGCCCATCTTCTGCTGTTGGTCAATAGTCTACACCATTGCCAGTTGCAAGTGATATAGTTGCCCCACAGCCCATGGTTGATCCTGGTTTAGATGCAGAATATGACCCTCCTCTATAGGATCGCCCAATGATTGAACCTATTGGTCGAGGGTAATATTTCAATTCAGCTATTCTCAATGTTTATATTATGTAACTTCTTTCATCTTCTGACAATTTTCCATGAATTCTAGGTTTATTCCATCTAGAGTTGCTTCATAGGCTATCACAAAGGCAATCAAGCAACAATTTCTTAATCCTTGGCCATCATGGGGAGCAATACCTAAAAAAGACAAGGATATTTTCTGGCAACGCTTCAAGGTAATGTGTTCTAACTTATTATATAGGTAAATTAAGTTGTTAATTACTATTCCATGCTTAATATACTTATAATGTATTATATGTTTAAATTGTGTTGTTATCGAGGAGAGTTCAATGGGCACCAGAGCATGAAATTGAAATTAAGAGAAATTTCAACAGTAGAGCTTCTCATCGTTTATCTGAGTTGTTTAGAGACGCTAGAATGGCTAGAGAAAGGCCAGAATGGATTCCTAATGATGTGTGGACAAGGTTGCTAGAACATTGGAATTCTCCAAGTTATCAGAGCAAATGTATTGTAGCAAAAAAGAATAGGGCTTCTGAAACGGGTGGGACCCTACACACAGGTGGATCCATTACCACTCACGAGCATGCCCTTCGTATAGTATACACATTAACTGTTTGTATTTGTCACATTTGAACTACATTTTTAGAGTTTGAAATCAGATCAAATCTAACATTATAACATATTTTGTTGCAGGCACGTGAGTTGGGATGGCATGTGTTTCTTGATGAAGTCTTTTAGTAGACACATATACAGAAGGGTATTGGCGAGTATGTGGATGAGAGGTCTAGGAAGACAAATGTAAGTCTCTTTTACTGTTCAATATTATTTACTCTTAAACTTATATATGTATCCCACCACATAATAATAATTGTTCATTTTTTACTTACAAGAGGAATTTCAAACTAGGCTTTCTCAAGTTAGATCTGAGGTTTCCTCATGTGCTGATGGAACACAAGAGCAGTCCTCTGCTGATCCTACACAGGATGAGAATATCAGGACTAAGTGGTTGATTAAGACAGTAGGAGGAAACAAGAAAGGAAGACTTTATGGGGTTGGTCAACTTGTTTCAAAATATACGGGTTCAAATGAAAGCAACCAACTACCAACTTCTTCCTCTTCTAATACTGAGGACCTTAATAATATTAGGCATCAAATTTCACGCAACTTGGAGGAAAATGAGCAATTGAGGTCCGAGTTTCGATCCTTTCAATCACTAGTCCTGCAATATTTCCCTCCCGATGCTCAGGCTCGTCTTTAACAACCACAACCACCACACCCTACTCAACAAAACTCTGAAATCCCTCAACCTCATTCTCAACAACCAAATAATGAAGAGGACAATAATGTAAATGAAGAATCTTCTCCTGATTATGAAGATTATTAGCTCTTCATGTCCTTAAGAAATACTTTCTTCAGCACGTACTTAATAAACTCTAGTACAATTATGCTTACTTGGTATTGATTGTGCTTATGTAATATTTGGCAAACATGTTCTTATGCTGCATATTATTTTCTCTGTTTTATAAATAGTGTGTCATGTGATATATATTGTGATGGAGTTTGATAATGATACAATATTTGATATAATGGAATGTTGGAATGTTCGAATGTTAGATTGTCTGTGTTGGAAATTTCCAAATGCAAGTATTGTGGAATGTTAAACTAACAAATAAACCCAAACCAAATTTAAGCACTTACCGATGGATTACCGACAGCCACATCCGTCGGAAAAATCATTCGTTCATCCACTACCATTACCGACAGATGGATCTGTCGGTAATGGCCGACTGTTTTGTCGATGGATGCGTCCGTCAGAAATTACCGGTGGACTTTTAAAATTCATCGGTAAAGTATTACCGACGATGTGTTTATTGACAGATTTTTTGTTGTTGAAAGTCTGTCGGTAAAACATCATTACCAACGAATTGGTGGTATTACCTACGAATTCTGACCATCAGTAATAAGCATTTTTCTTGTAGTGAATCTTGTTAAGTTTTCTAGACTAGAAAAATATTTTAAGAACAATTTGGACTTGCTTTTGAGTGAACAAAGAGAGAAAGAAAAACAAAAGAGAGCAAGAGAAAAGCTTGAAAAGTTTCGAGAGTTTGACATGCAAAGAGTAAAAGAAAAGCTTGAGAAGCTTTGTGCTAAGGCAAAGAAAAGAGAACAAGATGAATATGAGAAAAATGAGAAGAAGAAAAGAGATGAAGAAGAAAAGGCAAAAGAGGAGAGTCTTAGAGAAGCCAAAGAAGAGAATGAGAGAAAAGAATTTGAAGCAAGAGAGAAAATAAAACAAGAAAGTGAGCTTGAAAGACAATCCAAAGTGGTAGAGTTAAAGAGTAATTCAAACCCAAGGGAACTGATTGTTAGGGATTTGGTGTTTAATTCTTCATCAATTCCTTCCATGAAGACCCAATTTTCAAGGGGAGTAATCCCCTCTTTAAACTCTTCTTACTTTTTCATCAAATCTTTTGTTTTGTTGCCTTCTCAAACATTTTGTTCTCCATCTCATTCACTTATTTCACCCTCCTCAACATATTGTGCCAAGACACACTTTGACTTTAAAACTCTTTTCAAAAATCATCTAAGTCAAAGTGCAAGACACTGTAAAGTGGGCTGGATGTCACCTTTTTCAATCTTTAAAAGCCTATTTTCACACATTGCCCAATCAATTATACTGCATTGTCATTATGATTTTAATGCCATTTTATTTGATGATTATTTTAGATATGTGTTTGATCCTGGTGGAACCATAAATTTGGTTGCTGTGAGCTTTACCAACCCTCTTGATCTGAGGACAGATCCTCTTCAAGAGGGAGGGGATGATGTGATCCCACTAAGCCTCATAGTTTGGGCTATTGGCTAGGTCAATTTCTTTTAATTTCTTTTATTTTTAATTAAATAAATAAAGAGTTTCTGGAAGCCTAATGTTTGGAACTTTCTATTGTGCAACCCAATTGAATGGGAGCAGCCCACATTTATGCTTGTTTTGGCATCAGAACTGAAGCCCAATTGCACATTCATCACAAAAGATTTTTCTGCACGTCTTCTATGTTTGGGCCTCGAGCAGCCAATCCATCTATCTTCCAAAATGCCTCCTTTTCTATTGCAGCCATGCGCCCAAACACTTAGCAGCATCCTCTGTTTGGGCCGAAACCAAATTGCAGCCCAATTCCTATTTCAGCACAGACAAAGTTGGTAGAAGCTTCATTTGTGTTGTGCAGCCAAACCTTGCTAGGGTTTCATCATCACACCTCGTCACGTTTTCTTTCTTCGTTGCTAGGGTTTGGTCCTTCACACGTTCAACCACCCGCGTAGCTAGGATTGCTTTTGTTCTATGCCTCTTCTTTTCTTTATAAAAGAGGCAAGCTATCATTGTATGAATTAGCTTTGATGAATATAAGAGTGAATTTCGCCCCCTTTTCATCTTGCTCAACCTTAACCCTTGATTAGGTCTCCACTTCGTCGGGTTATACCTAAATAAGTAAGATTTTCGAGTGAGAGTTCCCCACTGGAACTCGTATAGATCTTCCTGCGATTTCAGTTGATTTTCACCGAACAAATCAACATTTGGAGGCTATTTCGATCGTTCACCATCGATTGGAGCCTATTTCCGCCGATTAACAGCGTCACTAGCCTCATCACACTCCTACTATGATTTTGGCCAGTGAAGTGCCAAATAAAATTTTGTTTGGCAAGAATATAAGCTATGACCATTTGCACGTCTTCGGTTGCAAGGCTTTTGTTCATATTCCAAGGGATGAAAGGTTCAAGTTAGATGCGAAGATAAGGCAGTACATCTTTATTGGCTATGGTGAGATGAATTTGGCTACATGTTTTATGATCCTATTGAGAAGAAGCTTGTTAGAAGTCGTGATGTACAATTCATGGAAGACCAGACCATTGAAGACATTGATAAGGTGGAGAAGACCACATCCGAGAAAGATAGTAATCTCACTAATGGTAATCCGATGAGGTTGCTCGCTCACAATCTGGGGAATGTTGAAACTGAGGCTCAAGATGATGAGCAAAGGTTGGAGGTGGAGTACAGGTTCTAATTGATGATGCTCAAGAAGAACATGATGATGATCTTGGTGATATACCTGAACCACCTCAAGTCCAACTCAGGAGGTCTAATAGACTAAAGTAACCTTCTACAAGGTATTCTTGTGATGAGTACATAACCTTGACTGAAAGTGGAGAACCTGAGTGTTTTGAAAAGGCTTTGGAGAGTGAAGAAAAACAAAAGTGGTTGGATGCAATGCAAGATGAAATAAAATCTTTGCATGAAAATCACACTTATGACTTGTGAAATTAACTAAGGGAAAAAGGGCTTTAGAAAATAGGTGGATCTTCAAGGTGAAATAAGATGCTAATTCTACACTTCCAAAGTACAAGGCCAAATTGGTGGTGAAAGGTTTCAGAGAGAAAAAGGGTGTTGATTTCAATGATATTTTCTCACCTATGGTGAAAATGTCATCCATCAGAACTATGTTAAGTTTAACTGCTACTTTTTATTTGGAGGTTTAGTAGATGGATGTGAAGACAACTTTCCTTCATGGTAATTTGGAGGAAAAGATATACATGAAGCAACCTGATGGTTTTCTTTTTGAAGGCAAGAAAGCTTATGTGTGTAGGCTAAGGAAGAGTTTATACGCTATGAAGGACTTAGGAGTTGCTAAACAGATTATTGGAATAAGAATCATTTGAGATAGAAAAGAAAAGATGCTTTGGTTGTCACATGAACATTATATTAAAAGGGTGTTGCATAGATTCCAGATGGAAAATGTGAAAGTCGTAAGCACTCTTATTTTTACTCATTTTAAATTGAGATGGAAAATGTGAAAGTCGTAAGCATTCTTATTTTTACTCATTTTAAATTGAGTGTTAAATAGGGTCCTTCAAATGAAGTTGAGAAGGTGTATATGAGCAGAGTTCCTTATGCGTCTATGTTGGACAGTTTGATGTATTCAATGGTGTGCATGAGACTAGATTGCACATGTTGTTGGTACAAACAATTGATTTTTCTCAAACCTAGTTAGAGAGCATTGAAATGCTGTGAAATGGATTTTGAGATATCTTCATGGTACTTTTGATATGAAGCTTTGTTTTGGAGGTGATAAGCCTAATTTGGTGGGATACTCAAATTCAGATATGGCTGGAGACATTGATTCCAAGAAGTCCACCTCGGGTTATTTGATTAATTTTGTAGGGGGAGCTATGGCTAGGCAATCAAGACTGCAAAGGTGTGTAGCATTGTCTACTATAGAGGCGAAGTTCATTGCAATTACTGAAGCATGCAAAGAGTTGTTATGGTTGAAGAAATTCTTGCAAGAGCTCAGTTTTAGCCAAGATAACTATTCATGTTTGATGATAGTTAGAGTGTTATCCATCTTGGTAAGAATCCAACTTTCCATGCTAGATCCAAACATATTGATGTGAGGTATCATTAGATACGTGATGCTTTGGATGCTAAGTTGTTGGCGTTGGAAAAGGTTCATAAAGATGATAATGGTGCATATATAATGACCACAACATTGCCAAGAGGGAAGTTTGAAGTTTGTTGTGAGATTGCCTATTTGACGGTTCTCTCCACATAGTTGTGAGAGGGAGATTTGTTCGGTATTGGGCTCCATTTCTATGTGGAGAAAAGGCACAAAACTTGAGAAGCTCATGTCTCTTTTAACCTAGTGGAGAGGGGGTTTCAAAATAAATAGAGAGGCAGAACAATAGAGCCAAAACACACACGAAAAACCCTAGCATATAGAAGGAGAGGTAGAGGGAAATTTTTTTTCATGTTTTTCACATAGCTGCCACCGTAAATTCAGCACTAGGGATTCGTTAACCGTTGGATCGGGCTAAAAATTTTACAGCAGGTTCAGAACACATTATTCTTCATTCTAACCAGTTTGATCGTCAATACCAGGTCTGAGTTAGGAGAAATTAATTTCGTACTGCAGCAGTGATTTTATAGGTTTTTTGTTCTTCTTTATTTGAAAGCTTTGTTGCTTTGCTATTTGGTTGTGTGTTGGCACTAATTTGTGCAGTTGATTGAGACTCATTTGTACTCTTGTTGATCATAGTGAAGCTATTTCTTTGGTCTGGACGACTCATGGTTTTTACCCTTAATTTGAGGGGTTTTACACATTAAAAGTCTTGGTGCCTTTATTTGTGATTGTAGTGATTTATAATTGTTGCTCCTTAATAGTTGCTCCTCATAAATTCTTGCAAGTTAGGGGAAATTATATCTGTTCCATTCTCTGGTATATTGTTTGTGTTGTTGTTTTCCCAAGCATATAGGATGGAGTCAAGTTGCTTTCAAAGAGGCGATGTGGGAGAACTTGTTAGAAAAATTACAAGCTGCATTGCAACCATAAAACCAAGGGTTTTGTAAAATAGAGAGTTTGTGTCTATAAAAAGAAGACATAGTCTTAGTCTTTAGAAAAGTCCTTTTTCTTTTCCTTCTTAGAGTACTTTTAGAGAGTTCGTGTAAGAGAGTCTTTGTAAGAGTGAGAGCAAAATTTTGTAAGGTAGTGAGTTCAGCACAGCAAGGGCTTAAGTTCAAGCACATTCAGTGCAAAGTAACCGATGTGGGTGTTCGTGGGTTGTTTTGTAGAGTTGTTGTAAGAGTTGCATTTGAGTGCAAAGTCACCGTGGGTACACTATTGTAAATTTCTGTACTATTTGTTTCATGTAGAATTCAATACAATGCAATATTTGCTTTCTCTCTTGTATTTCTTTTTTGATTTTCCATTCTTTAGTAATGTCCTTTATCTTTAATTTTCCTGCACCTCAATTTACAGTTCTTGAATGGGTTATGTGTTTACTTATCTTTAACTTTGATTTTCGTTGTCTCTGATATTATAACTTAATGATAGATTAGAATATAGTTCATGTTTCTTTCAATTCTTGCGTCAAACTTCAGCGTTCAACATTTAACCTTTGATGTACATTGTAGTTTGAGATTTCTATGCCATGTTCATTCTTTTTGTGCAACGCTTAATTTAGAGTTAAAATCTTATTCTGTTTTGGGGATTGAAGGAAAATGTGCATTATTTGGTCTTTAATCAAGAACCTATAGGACCCCAAAGTGAGCCTATCTTAACCAAGGTGTCTCTTGAGATAGGTTATGGTTCAATAACTAAACAAAATAAGACATTTAATTCTGAGTTTTGCTATATTTTGTTGTCTCTTTAGATTCATTTTTAAAGACTTTCCATTTTTGAATATGATTTCTTCAAATTCTTCTTTATATTTTGTTCATGTTGTTTCATGATTAGAATAGCATTATTGACTACTGCTTTGTGATTTTTATTTTAATTTTTTGAAATTTGCTTCTGCTTCTACATTTTTCGTACATTCCAATTGTTGTAGCATATGAAATCTGATTTGCAATCTAGAATTAGGTTGTCATAGATTAGCTCTAATTATTGTCACTTAGTGGGTTCAACTGGTATATTTGATAGTTTAAATCAGTTCAGTGTTGTTTGATATCAGCTATGGCGCCGATATGACGGAAACCGGTAGCGGTTTTCCGGCCAGCCGCTATAACTAGGCGAGGGTGAATTGGAATTTTTGTGGCGATTCATGGCGGCCGCTTTGCGCATGGCGGGTGGTGGTGGCAGAGCGCTCATGGCGAAAATCTCGGACAACAAGATAAGAGAAGAGAAGAGAAGAAAGGAGCTGTGCGGCGTGTTGGTTGGGGGAAGAATGAGAAGATAGCAAAAACCTAAACCTAATTAGTCTGATACATTTGAAATTGGGCCTGGCCCACTTCTAGCCCATTGCCCCCAATGTCCAAATTTCTTCATTCCGATGGATGAATCAAATTTAAATACAACTATTTGCAATTATTGTGGGAGAGTTATGAAAGGAGGAGTTACTAGAGCAAAATAACATCTCATGGCAAAAAAGGGCAATGTTGCTGCTTACACCAAGACTCCAAAAAATGTGAGAGAAGAACTTTTGAAATTATACAAAGAAAAAGCAGATAGCTCCTCCGTCAATCCTAGATATACTGCAACCAATGATAGCCATGAGAGTGAAGATGAGGTTGAAATTTCCAAGACTAGTAATGATAAAGGGAGAAATAGCGGTGGAAGAAAAGGACCAATGGATATGTTTTGTAGAAATTCAACTGTTGCAATAGAGAAAAGAAAAAAGGAAAAATTAAGGCAAGCTAACATCAAAGAGGCATGTGACAAATTTAAAGGCCTCGGTTCATCAATATATTGCTCGATTTTGGTACCAAGCATGCTTGTCATTCAACCTTGTGAAATTGAAAAGTTTTCAAGATATGATTGATGCCATAGGTGGTTAGACCTAATTTACCTGCTCCTAGTTATCATGAAATCAGAGTTCCACTTCTTAACAAGAAAGTTGAGTACACGGAAAATTTGTTGGAAGATCATAAATTGCAATGGAGGAAACATGGTTGTTCTATTATGTCAGATGCATGGACTGATCAAAAGCAACGATGCTTAATTAACTTTTTGGTGAGCTCCCTTGTAGGGACAATGTTTGTCAAGTCCATTGATGGTTCAAACTTTGTGAAGACAGGAGAAAAACTATTTGAGAAGCTTAATTCCCTTGTGGAGGAGATTAGGGAAGAAAATTTTGTTCAAGTTATAACAGATAATTGGAGCAATTATGTGTTGGCTGGTAAGTTGTTAAAAGAGAAAAGAACCCATCTTTATTAGACTCCTTGTAAGACCCGCGAAATTTAATTAATTAAATAAATAATTAATTAATAAATGCGGGTAGTGAAAGCCTTAGAACATTAAATTCTAACTTGTATGATGTGGAAAAGTATTAGCTCAAATGGTTGAGAGTACTTTAATTGTGTGAGAGGACTTGGATTCGAGTCCTATGTATGCCAATTATGTGTATTTATTTGTTTTTATATCTTTATATATGTGATCATGTTGTAGGAGGATATAATCCTTCAATTATATGTGTTAGCAAGAAACATGAATTGGCTTGATGGTTTAGCACTGATTTGGCATTGACATGGTTGTGGGTTCAAGACTTGGAGAACCCAAATTAATCTTTATTTTGGTTTTTTCTTAGTTTTGGCTTGAAGTTGAAGGGTTAAAGGAAACCCTAGCAGACCTAGCAGACAAAGGGGGGCTGGAAAACAATCTAATTAAGTGTGCTTGAATGATAATTAACACCATCAATAAGAGAGTTGGATAGGCAGAGAAGTGTGAAAATCAGTGGAATTGAGAGAGTGAGTGGACCCTTGAGGTGGAATTGAGAGAAGCCAAGGAAGGCCATTGGTGAAGCAAGGGAGAACCAAGGGATACTTGAAGCTTTAAGCCAAGGAAACCAGGTTATGGGAGTTAATTTTGTGTGTTGTATGTCATTTATATGATTTCGTGCTATTCTGGATGATATAGGCTGTGTAATTTGGAGTTGCGTTGAATTCTGTCGCGTTTTTGGAAATTTCCAAAAACTGCATGGCGGCGTTAAGGCCTGCCAAGCGACTCATGCTTCCAGAACTTATTTCTGGGTTTTCTTCTATGCACCGCCAGGCGATACGAACTGGCTTGCCCAGTTCTCTCGGGTTTTTGGGGTTTCAGCGATGTTGGGACGTTTCAAGTTGATTTCTATGATATGTGTATGATTGGTGTGTTGTGTGATTGTCTATAATTGCTTAATTGGTGGAAGATTGTATGAACTGCACAGGAAATTGGGATTTAGGGATCATTTTGGGATTGTGGATGAATTACATAGACAACGTTTGTGAGTGGTGCATTGTTTGAGTGGAATTGATGATAACATGATTATATTTTGAACCCTAGATATGGTGTGCATGCAAAATTACGCCAGTTTGAATGTGAGCATTGAAATCGTGGGGTTGCGAGTCACACTGGATGCGGGAGGAATCTGGCAAAACACAGATCTTTCAAGCACCGCCTGGCAGCGCTGAGGCTACCACCAGGCAACCCATCAGTGTAGCGAAAAGTTGGACTTGGTCTGTGATCTGGTCATGGGGCGGTTCTTTTGGTTGTTTGTAAATTGTGTTATAGTGTGTGATAGACTGTAATTTAGTATGTATTTCTGTTAGTAATAATTAGGAGATTTATATATGTGAGACTGATGGGTTAGATGTTTCATACATACGGGTTACTACAACGGCAGCTTTAGTATTTAAATATAGGTTCCAAATAGATAAATCAGGGGAGGCATGAGTTATATGAATATGAAGGGTATGATTTCAGGACTTGGAGTTTATGGTGTGTGTGTGGCGGGTTTAAGGTAATAATTGATTAAGAGTATGTGTGCATGATAAAACCAAATTCGCATGAGTACTGTAAACTGTGTAACTGTGTTGATTGCAAATGGTGGGTACCATATTGAAAATTTTGTGGCTTGTTCTTTTAGTTAATCAAGTGAGGCATGTTAAGGCATGATAATAATTGATGTGGACATCAGCTAATTGTACATATTGATTTTTGATTATGGTGTTAGGTCTTGAATACTATAATTGTTGTATGACAGATGTATTGCATGTTTGGGGTGTCATAAGACCTGATGAAAATGCCAAAAACCAATAGCATTGCGCTACTAATATGGCAACTGGCGGCGCGGGGTGAGCCGCCAGCCGATAGATACCTAAAACAGTGGCAGTGGCCACTGGACGTGCATGGCGTCTGGCGGCAGGAAGTGTTCCGCCAGGCGGTGACGGAGCAACACAACTCCTATTTGGCGCTTGGCACTTGGCGATGAAGGTTGTCTGTCAGGCGATCTGGAACCAGTTCCACTTGGTGATGTTTTGGGTTGCCCTGAGTAAATTTTGTTGCTATGATTTTTGTTGTTGTAGTGATCTGTGAACTTGAAGAACTAAGTTCACATACCTTGGTGTTTGGGCTTGAAGGACTAAGTCCAGTAGAGCTCTGAGATGTGCTTGGTGGAGGGACACATGATGGGCATGGAACTAGTTAAGTTCCCGTCGGTTGCTAATGGGCGAGGAGTCCTTAATATGGTGATTACATGCGTCGGACACACGATGGGCAAGGAACAATTATGTTCCCATTGGCTGCTATTGGGCGAGTAGTCGATAGTATGGTGATTATGTGCGTGCCAGGGTCCGAGCGAGGAAGGCTTGGATGTTTTGCTACAGACGAGGAGTCTGTGGGGCAAGGCTATGAGCGGGATAGGCTCGTAGGGTTGGACCACGAAAGGGTTAGTTTCGTGGGAGCATAGTAAAGTCCCAAGACCTAGATTCATGCATATGACTCATGAAGGACTATGAGATCAGGGTTGGGTAATTTGAAAGAATAAAATGATTATCTAAAATTTATTATCTTTGGGATAGGTGTCATATTTATTATATATATATATATATATATATATATATATATATATATATATATATATGTGTGTGTGTGTGTGTGTGTGTGTGTGTGTGTGTGTGCATAGCTCACCCTATCTGTTTGTGTGTGGCGATGATCAGATAACTTGTTATCCAAGAGCAAATGATTTGACAGGTGAGCTAGGAGATAATTGAGTTTAGAAATCGGGACATCATGGGGACTTTGAAGACTTTGAATAATTATATATTTTCATGTTTTCAAACAGTTTATATTCGAGTTATTTTATGGGTTGGAATAAATGTTAACCTCGAATTTTTGTAAAGTATACTATTTCATGGTTTTAATATTTCCCGCGTTTTTGGGAAAGTATGGTTATAAATGAGGTTTGATAGTTATTATTATGTTTTATTTACTTTATTTATTTCACTATATATTTTTTTAAAAAGGTAATATTCCTTAGGGGTGTTACAGTTGGTATCAAAGCATAAGTTTTGAAAATGTTTTTTTGAAAAATATTTTGGGCCTGTTGGGGAGTGAGCTTGCTATGTTGTGCATGTGGTTGTGTATGTTAAATCTAAGGAGATAGTGGTTTATTAGACTGATGAAGTGATGTTTAACAGTTGAATATGTGGCGTATCCAGGCAATGAGGGCTCATAGGAGAAGGAGAAATGCTAATGGTGCAAAACCCTATTCCAGCACAGCCAAGAGCGACGATTGCACCAGCGAGAGTGGTGACGGTGGAGGATTTTTTGAGACATAAACCTGTAGAATTCACAGGTGGGGCCACTCTCAACGAAGCTGATGCCTGGCTTCACAAGTGCAAAAAAATATTTGGAGTGATGAATTTTGCTGACGAGCAGAAGCGGGCATTTGCTGTATATTTGTTGAACAATGATGTTGAATACTGGTGGGCAGGCATGCAACAACAGATGCAGACGAGGGAAAAGCCAGTGACTTGTGCTGAATAATGTATTATTATGTTTTATTTATTTTGTTTATTTCACTATATATTTTTTAAAAAAGGTAATATTCCTTAGGGATGTTACACTCCTTGTGCTGCCCATTATATAGATTTGATGCTTGAAGACATTGGAAAACTTCCTTTGATAAAGAAGACAATTCAAAAAGGAGTTAGTCTTGTTGGCTTTATCTATAGTCATTCTAGTACCTTGAGTTTGTTGAGATAATTTACAAATAAGAGGGAATTAGTAAGACATGTCATTACAAGATTTGCTACCTCTTATTTATCATTACAAAGGTTGCATCAAGAGAAGGGAAATTTGAGAAAAATGTTCACCTCTAATGAATGGAGCAATAACAAGCTATCTAAGGAACCCAAGGGGAGGGAGGCTATAAAAATTGTTCTTATGCCTTCATTTTGGAATCAAGTATACTCTCAAAGTCATGGCTCCTCTTGTTCATGTGCTTCGTCTAGTGGATGGGGAAAGAAAAGCAGTTATGGGTTGTATGTATGAAGCAATGGAGAAAGCCAAGAAAACAATAATGAAGTCATTCAATAACGATGAAAGTAAATGTAATGATGTATTTACAATCATTGTTAATAGATGGAAATGTCAACTTCATCGCCCATTGCATGTTGTTGGTCACTTTTTGAACCGAGAGTTCTTTTATTCTAACCCAGACATAGAATATGATTTGGAAGTTACAAATGGATTATATGATTGCATCAGGAGGTTGGTGCCAAGTAAAGATGTGCAGCAAAAAAATTTAACTGAGTTGCCTCTTTATAAGAGTGCAAATGGACTCCTTAGTGATGATTTTGCCAAAGAATCAAGGAAAACCACAGCCCCAGGTGAGACACTTAAACACTTTTTAAATTGTGCTAAGATATAATGGTTACATTCTAAGCTACTTTCGTTGCTTGTGTAGCTCAATGGTGGAATAATTATGGGCATGCAGCTCCTAACTTACAAAAGCTAGCAATCAAGATTTTAAGCTTGACATGTAGTTCATCGGGATGTGAGCGCAATTAGAGTGTTTTTGAGCAAGTAATAAGACATGACTCATTTCATTATTATATTAGTTTGTAGAGCGCAATTACAGTGTAGAAAGAAATTAATTTACATATTACTTATTCAAATTGAAGATTCATTCAAAGAAAAGAAATAGATTGGACCACAAAAGGTTGCATGATTTGGTTTACATAAAGTATAATCAACAACTTGCTCAAAGATACAATATTAGGGATGAAATAGACCATATTCTATTGAATGACATTGATGAATGTAATGAGTGGTTAGTGGGATAAGTTGATGATAATAACGATAATGAAGAGGGAGGTAATGATTTGGTTTTTCATGATGATCCCACTCTTAATTGGGCAACTGTTTATGAAGCTTCAAGTATTGGAGAACCAACAGTTTATACAAGGAGACAAGCAACTAATAAAAGAAAGAAACCATCAAGTGATGGTATTGTTATTGGATCTTCCCAAGCTTCTAAGAAAGGTCCAGGTGCAACTCCAACTCCAACACAACCTAAGAAGGGTAAAGAGAGGACTCAAATTCAAGTTCAAAAAGAATTGCATGATAGCTTTGATTCCGAGTTTGAAAGATTACTTAACTTTGACAAGAGTCTCTTAAAAGGGGAAGATGAGGAGGGATATGCCCCATTGGATGATGACATTGAAGACAATTATGTTGGAGTTGAAGAAGAATATGATGATTAGAAACAAACTTAATACATACATTTAATGATTTGTTGCTATTTTATGTTTTGAACTTTAAATTTGTAGTGTTTTGATATGATGTTATTATTAATTGGATTTTTATACATAATATCATTAATTTTTTATTAAAATTATATGTGGTGGTCTTATATTTTTTTACCGCAATACTTCCACCATAACCTGTTATGGTTTCCGTTATATTTTTATAAAGATTTTTGGGGTTACCGATATTTTCCGTTATCTGATATCAATAACACTGATTCGGTCTCAAATCATACATTGTATTTCTATTTTCAGTTCAAGTACTTGAATGAACCATTCTAGTTTCATTTTAACTCTTTTACAGAATTTTACATTTTATAATCATATCAAGCATAGAACCAATAATCATTAATTTGGTTAAGATGGAGTACACTCTACCAATTAGATTCCATACATGCATTGTAGTTCTAACTTCTAAGTACATTTTTTTTTGGCATAAGTTTTGAAATTTAGCTTACTTAAGTTTTGAAACAAGATTTTTAGTTCTGCACTTATTTTTTCTTATTAGTTGTCATAGTCCATTCACATTGGTCATTTTAGACTTGTTCAGGCCTTCATATTGACTATTCTGCATTACATTTAGAATCTGCATATATAGACTCCATTTTAGAAGCTGTCAAATATGTCCAATTATAGGTTCACAAACACGAATTATGATTTTGCATTCCATTTTGATGGCCTTCCACCAAGTTTGCTTCCATCCATGTTGGAAGCATGATGAGTAGGTATTAGGGGTGATCATGGATAGGATTTTTATCAATCCAATCTATATCCATTTTAGATCCAAATAACTAGATTAGATTTTTGATCCACATCCATTTTTTCAGTAGAACTACTTTGTTTTTTTCTTAAATCCAGAAATAAATATTTGGATTAAGTTCAAAATTCAGAATCCATTTTATATAAAAAATAAATTGAATTTTCTAAAACATGTGTTTAGGCTGACATGATCGAATTTTGCAAAATTTTGGTCGGGGCCAACTTGACTGAATTTGAGCATGGGACCGACTCGGCTGTCTTTTGGTCATTGCCGACTCGGCCAAATTTTTGTCGTGGACGACTTGGTCAAATTCGGATAAATTTTGGCTAGGGTCTACTCGGCCAAATCGAATGAATTTCGGTCATGGTAAACTCGTTTAAATATGTTCAAATTTTGGTCAACTCCCTGTTCTATGTCACCAATTATGTAGTCCTTTGATAGTCCTTTGGGTTCAATCCACTCCTTGGGTAAATTGTTGTCTACAGCTTTTTCAGTCGACTGAATTTCCTTTTCAGCTGACTAATTTCCTACAATAGATTCCAATTCTGCAGTAGATTTCTTTTTCAGTGTTGTTTCTTCTCCATCTGCAATCTTAGGCACATGATCTTGCAATTTTGGGTTAGCTTCATTAAATACAACATGCATAGACTCTTCAACAGTCATCAATCTCTTATTATAGACTCTATATGCATGACTTTGTGTAGCATAGCCTAGAAAAACACCTTCATCCGCTTTTGCATCAAACTTGCCAAGACTTTCTTTGCAATTGTTTAAAATGAAACACTTACATCCAAATACTTTTAGGTGACTTAAAACAGGCTTCCTCCCTTTGAAAAGTTCATAGGGTGTTTTCTTCAAAATTGGCCTAATTAACACTCTATTTAAAACATAGCAAGCAATGTTGACTGCATCAGCCCAAAAGTACTTAGGTAGTGAATTTTCATTTAACATAGTTCTAGCTAGTTCCTCAAGTGATCTATTTTTCCTTTCAACAACACCATTTTGTTGTGGGGTACTTGGTGCAGAGAAATTATGTTTAATGCCATGCTTTTCACAAAAGTGTTCAAACTTTTCATTTTGAAATTCTCCACCATGATCACTTCGAATAAACACTATCTTGAAACTCTTTTCATTTTCAAGCAACTTAGCAAGTCTTTTAAAAGCATGAAAAGTGTCATTTTTGGCAGCTAAGAACAAAGTCCATGTGTACCTAGAGAAATCATCTACTATGACTAATGCATTAAGATTGCCACTAAGGTTCATGGTTCGAGATGGACCAAATAGATCCATGTGAAGCATCTCTACAGGTCTTTTAGTTAAAACAACATTTTTAGGTTTGAAAGAGACCTTGGTCTGTTTTCCTTTTTGTCAAGCTTCACATAATCTATCCTTCTTAAACTTGAGTTTTGGTAGACCTTCAACCAGTTGTTTTTGGTTTAGCCGATTAAAATGCTGCATATGTATGTGACAAAGTCTCCTATGCCATAACCAAGTGTCATCCTCTTTTGTAAGCAAACAATGGATGTTAAATGATGCATGATGCAAATCAAGTAGATATATATTGTTGACTCTCTTTTCTATCAAAACAATACTACCATGTGCATCATATATCAAGCAATTATTTGGTTCAAACATCACTTTAAAGCCTTTGTCACATAATTGACTTATACTTATCAAATTATTTTTGAGCCCTTCTACCAGCAGCACATTCTTGATGTTGAAGGAGGATCCATTGCCTATGACTCCATTTCCAAGGATTCTTCCTTTGTTGTTGTCTCCATAGGTTACAAATCCTTCTTCTTTCAATTCCAACTTTGCAAATTTGGTCTTATCTCCTGTCATATGCCTTGAGCAGCCACTATCTAGGTACCATAGATCCTTCTTTTCCTGTTTTATGACCTGCAAAACAACATAGTATTACATGGTACCCTTTGATAGTTTGGGTCCAACATGGTTATGCCTTTTTAGATCCTTTTGGGATCCATTTCATAAATCCCTTAGGTACATCATACTTACTAACATGACAATTCTTAAGAATATGACCTTTCTTCATACAGTAGTTGCAAGAAATGAAGGGTATAGCATTTGGCTCACTCTTGGAAAAGAAACTAGAGAACTTCTTAGCTTTCTTTTCATGGATAAGTGTATTACCAAGTCCAGCCTTTCCAAAAACACAATTTTGAGAGCCAAGAACAGCTTCCAAGTTTTTTTTTCCTCTTGTGAACTTTGCACATGTTTTCAAAAGATATTTCACTTGATTTTTCAAAGTAGTGCAGTTTTGACAAGGTTTTATAGCCAGCTATTTTTTAGAACAATCGACTGAATTACTGTAAATCATTTCCAAATGTTCGAAATCAATTTTTAAGTTGACTGTTTCTGGTTCTAGTTGGCTAACTCTATTTTCTAGCCAACTATTTAATCCTTTTAGCCGATTGTTCATGACAACAATTTTGTTTGCCTCACTATGCAACTCTTCAAAGTCATGCAACAATTGGTAATAGTCATTCTTATCTTTGGATGACAAGGAACTTACTTGGCTTGATAAGGATGATTCATATCCGGCCATGAGGCATAGATTTGCTTCCTCACTTTCTTCTTGAGATGAAGTACTTGTTAAATCATCATTGTCCTCCCAAGTTATGTAGACATGTCTTTCCTTGCCCTTTTTCTCCTTTTTCCTATCATCAACCTTCTCCTTCTCTTTGTTAACATTAGGACATTCAATTTTGATATGTCCTTGCTTTCCACAATTATAACATGAGAATTTAGAAGAATTACTTGAATCATTTTGTTTAGAATTGTACCTCCTTTGATTACCTTTGTTGCCTTTCCTCTTGAGATACTTTCCAAACTTCTTGACTAGTAGATTCAAGTTCTCATTGTCACTAGATTCAACAACCTCTTCCTTGGTTTCATCACTCTTCTTAGAACTAACATTCAAGGCTATGGGTTTTACCTTTTTCTCACTTGTTTCAAGCTCACTTAGCCTTTGCATTTCAATCTCATGCTCTTTAAGCTTACCAAACAGTGCAGCTGTTGTGATGATAGATAAATCCTTATATTCAGATATGGCAGTCACCTTTGGTTGCCAATTTCTATCAAGACACTTAAGCACTTTGATGTTTAGCTCATCTTTGTCAAATTATTTGCCTAGACCCATGAGATGGTTGACTATGTGAGTGAACCTCTTTTGTACTTTAGCTATGGACTCTCCTTTTTGCATCTTAAAAAGCTCATACTCTTGAATCAAGGCATGCTTCCTTGCTCTCTTCACTTCACTTGTTCCTTCATGTGTAACCTCTAGGACATCCCACATTTCCTTTGCATTCTTACATTGGGATACCCTAAAAAATTCATCTATGCTCAAAGATGAAGTGATGATGTTTTTGGCATTGCAATCATATTGAGCTCTCCTCCTTTCTTCATCAGTCCATTCACTCCAAGGCTTGTCCACCTACTTATTTTCAACAACACATTTAGGAGTATATGGTCCATTAACTATTGCATCCCAAATTCCTTTGTCTATAGATTCAATGAAAATTTGCATCCTTATTTTCCAAAACTGATAGTTTAGGCCACAAAAC
>Ga0209589_1002740_pt1 | contig 30692 bp, 16 predicted proteins | sample CowpeawhiteBW_FD_187525 | JGI IMG/M metagenome (GOLD analysis project Ga0209589, IMG submission 187525) | Root nodule microbial communities of legume samples collected from California USA - Cow pea white BW (SPAdes) (version 2) | ecosystem: Host-associated > Plants > Roots > Nodule | place: USA...
TACATATATATATATATATGTATATATATATATATACATATATATATATATGTATATATATATATATGTATATACATATATATATATATGTATATATATATATATATGGTCACGAATTTGACATGAGCAACAATGGACATAATGGTTGGTAATCCAGTGGCATGGTTTTAGTATGAGGAGAAACACTTTATTCATGGTTGGGAATAATGAGTTGGTATTGATTCAACATATGATAAATGAGGGTTGGCTACAAATGTTGGTATGAGGTTCCTATGCATGATATATGTATCTGTTACTTGGTTGTTGTATATGTTTGACATGTGGTCAGTACGTAATTCCTTGAAGTCTCTAGGTGGGACTTCAGGGTCGTGCTTCAATGGTCGGGACGTAATTCCATGGCCCCTGTTAGTGGGTGTCCATGGTGGTGCCCCATCTATATAACTTGGTAAGGATTCAAGGTAAGGATCGCATCCTGACACTCTAAGGAGTCAGTTAGTCTCACTTAGAGCGGACTGACTCTTGTGGTGAGAGTAGCAGGAGGCCTGAAACTCATTAAGGGCTAACCTTGTGCGTGAGGGAATTGATTCATTGTAACACTTGTGACACATAGCTCGGGGGTAAGCAGAGGTATCCACCACAAGTGCAAGCATCCGCTGAATCCGACCAGGTTATATGTATCCGGATGAGTCGAGTCAAGTCTTAGTGTATTAATTGAAAGGTCATAACATGCTTGGTTGATATATGGATATTGGACTGTTAAAGTATATCTGGTTGCATTGATGAAATCTTTTTGGCTCTAGCTTACCCTTTCTTGTTTGAATGCCTTGTATGTTATCCTTATACTTTTGCGATGATCATCAATTTATTGATGGGAGCAGATGTGAGAGGTTCTCGTGGCCAACAGGGGAGAGATGATTCCGCTGCATAGTCTACTTGGGCTGGACTTGATTTTCTTGTTGGGCTTTTGTCAAGACTATGACCCATGTATTGCTGTGCTCTTTAATACTTTTTTCTTTCTTCCGTTAGCCTTTTAGCTGGTTTTCTTTTGGCATCGTGGTGTGCCTATGATTGTAGGGGTGTGTTTAAGACCCCAGGACTGCACTGTTGTACAATTTGTGTGTGACGTTTCATTTAATTACGCTTATTAATTAAATGGGATGTTACAGACGCTAACCTCATTTGTCTAAAAAATTATATTTATTTAATTTAGCATAAGTTTATCCCGACACTAATTTATATATTCAAAATCTTTGTGCGTTCTTTATATATGGACTATAGGTTATTTTTTAAAGACCTAGATTTAAAGATGACAAATCTCTTTACTTAATTTATTTCCTCACTTTCAGTGTACACTAATCTTCATTCACATTCATAATTTTTCTCACACTCATATTATCCACACTCAGCTCTTTCATCCATATTCATCTCTTTTATTCACATTAATCTTTTTCATTCATACATCTCCTTCATCTACATTTTTTCCTTATCTTCATCCATATTATTTTCCTCATCTTTTTCATTCGTACTCATCACCTTCATCTACATTCATCTTCTTCATTTACACCTATCTCCTTAATGTCCTAACCATATCATGGATAAAAAACAAATACACACAGTACACGGTAAACAGTAACCAGAAATCCATGAAGCCGCTTACTCTATACTAAGGAATCCCTTAATATGAAGTAAGCGAACATCAGCAATCCTAAAGCCTAAACGCCTGCAAGCTACCCCAACTATTTAGATGGAGTTGGGTAGGCACCACATTCGCAAACGAGGAACCCCCATGGTAAAATCATTAAGCGGGAGGCGAATATGAAGCTTCACGAACATGCAAGAATACATGTAAAAGAAATCCTCTTTGGCCCCCTCCCTGCCATGGCAGACGCACTCCACACCACTAACCTGCTCAATGCAAACCGTACCCAAATCACATTTCCTCTCAAATAAGTATACACTTCTCAACCAAGCCTTCAGGAGTCGAGACCACCTATATTTAGAAAAAGATGTCCTAACACCATCAACAACCCACTCATAACCGGTCCTCTTCAACCAAAACGACTCAGCATGCTCGCAGGGAAGGTCCTCACGAACCTCCCTCTTCAACTCCATATGTAAAGACTCAGAAGAACTACTTAAAAACTCCAATCTCAAACCACTAAAACTCACACCAGAGTCACCGGAGTTCGAATCACTAAAAGAAGACGACATACCTTTGCAAAGTAACCGACAACAACACAAGGATTAAGCAAGAAGAAAGCAAAGAAAAGTTTGAGAGCGTTCCAAACAGAATCAAAAGCAAGAAATTATGATTAAGTTAAAATGAACCCCACCATATTTAAAAACCCTGTTGCAACTCTTCATCTACCAATTAGAATTAAAGAAAGCCTATGGCCCAACCGCAAAAAATTGCTTCGAAAGGCATGCTCTGACACCAAACAGTATCACCATCAGTCACGTCACTTCAAGTTACCTGACGTCCCATCAAGAGTCAGGAACTTGTATGCAGCCAAAAAGACACTTCAAAGACAAGAAGATGTAAACGCATGTAATTGCATACTCGAAACATAGCGGCCCAAACTTGCTAAAAAACAAACATAGGGCCCAAATTCGCTAAAACAAACAAAGCAACCAAACTCGCTAAAAAACAAACAGCGACATCAACTGCACAATGATTCTATACGTCGCTACGCTCCTCAAGACTAGGAGGCTAGTATACCTATAGTGGTACACAACCAAATACCACAATTTGAAAATTGCAAAACATAACAGCCCCAAACTCACATATACATAGCGGCTCAAGGCTACCTAAACAAAAAACATAGCAGTCCAAATTCGCTAAAACAACCAAAGCAGCCAAACTCGTTCAAAAACAAAAAGCGACATCAACTGCACAAAGAGTCTATACGTTGCTACGCTCCTCAAGACTGGGAGGCTAGTATACCTATAGTGGTACACAACCAAATACCACAATTGAAAATTGCAAAACATAACAGCCCCAAACTAACAGATACATAGTGACACAAGTCTACCCAAAAAGCAAACATAGCAGCCTCAAACTCACATATACATAGCGGCCTAAAACCACCAAAAAGTAAGCAGCCCCAAACTCACAAAAACATAACGACCCAACCATACAATAAATCTATATGTCGCTACGCTCCTCAAGACTAGGAGGCTGATGTCCTAACCATACCATGGATCAAGAACAAATAGACACAGTACACGGTAAACAACCATAAAAAATCCGCAAAGATGCTTACTTTATACTAAGGAACTCCTTAGAATGAAGTAAGTGGACATCAACAATCCTAAAGTCGTTTACTCTATACTAAGGAACCCCTTAGTATACAATAAGTCATCAACAAAACCACCAAGCCGCTTACTATATACTAAGGAGACCCTTAGTATGCAGTAAGCGAACATCAATAGTCTTGAAGCCGCTTAAGGAACCCCTTAGTGTACAGTAAGCAACCATCAACAAAACCACCAAGCCGCTTACTCTATACTGAAGAGCCCCTTAGTATGCAGTAAGCAGACATCAGTAGTCCTGAAGACGCTTACTCTAAACTAAGGAACCCTTAGTATACAGTAAACAACCATCAACAAAATCACCAAGCCGCTTACTCTATACTGAGGAGCCCCTTAGTATGCAGTAAGCGTACATCAACATTCCTGAAGCCACTTACTCTATACTAAGGAACCCCTTAGTATACAGTAAGCAACCATCAACAAAACCACCAAGCCACTTACTTTATACTAAGAAGCCCCTTAGGATGTAGTAAGCGGACATTGGCAGTCCTGAAGCCGCTTACTCTATACTAAGGAACCCCTTAGTATGCAATAAGCAACAATCAACGAAACCACCAAGTCGCTTATTCTGTACTAAGGAGCCCCTTAGTATAGAGAAAGCAGCTATCAACAGCCATGAAGTCGCTTACTCCATACTAAGGAATCCCTTAGTGTGTGGAAAGCAGCCATAAACACTCAACTAACTAGGCGGTCCAAAAGTATCCAACCCTCAGATCCCACATGTTCGCTTACAGGATACCGTATACTTAGGATCCCCCATAAAGTATGTGGTATCTATCCATATTGACTCATAAGCTGCCTACAAACAACTATTGAGGGTTCTTCTCGTAATTTCACCCACTGCCACTGAATCTAAAAACAGTTAAAAGAGGTATTTTGGGCCCAAAAGTCCATTCCAGGTAGGACCGACGGGTAAAAAAGGTATAAATAGCACATGTTCTATGCATTGATTATGCATTAAAATATTCTCTGAATCCCTGACATTACCGGTGCTAACTTAAGCATCAAAGTGTTTTTGCAAACACCCCTGCGCCGTCATCAAAGCTTCATCGGAGTAGGAAGACATCAAGCCAGCAATTGAGTACCATATCCACTCAGGAGATTTGTGGAGTACAACTTCATCCTATAAGAACACTTAGTCCATTATAATTTTTATTTATTTTTTCGTTTATATTATTTGAACATGAAGGTATTGTAAAAGTTTTTTTAAGTTATTGTCATTAGATTTGGCCAATTTGACGTTAAATTACTTCAATTAAAAAAAGTTGATTTAAAAATTAGTGATAAATTAGAGTCACTTTCAAAATCTAACGAATTAACATCCATGATTTTAGTGTCACATATATGTGTAACACAAAATTGGTACTAATATAACTATTTAGCATCGACTTTTTTTTGACCGATACTAAATGAATTCTTTCACATTAAAAAAAATAGTAAAATCATTCTTGAAGTTACATGCTATCAACCAATTTCATTCCTTTTCCCTATTTGGTATCATCTAATATTGTTACAAATGTTGAATTTTTTATTTTATAAACCACTTTTGAATTTTATTGACGTGAGTACATCATCAACCTTTTTTTCTTCAAATTACACAATTTCTATTTTGCAAAAAACTAAATTCTCATCATGTCGTTTCTAATTTTGCAGGTTTTTCTTTTGCAGTTGAAATTCTATTTTTCGAGAAACAAATTTTAAACATTTGTTTCTAGTTCTATAGATTTGTATATTATTTACAGTAAATTATTTTATTAACACCATATATTTTTATAAACTGAGGTGAATATAAATATTAAAAATATATTTAATTTAATATTTATAAATTAATTAAGGATAAAATTTAAAAGAGTTATTATAATAAAATAATTTAAATATATTGTAAGATAATAGAAAATTTATCATAATAAAATATTGTAATTATGATTGTTTTTTATAAAAATAAATTTTAATAAATGTATCTTTATTTAGTTAAAATAATTTATGTAATAAATTTTTGTGTGTAACACATTAGAAAAATAAAATTAAATAATGATATGATTCTAGGTGGCAATATTTGAAAAGAAATTTAATGTGAAGTTAAAAATTAGTAATATTAGTGTAAAATATATAGGTTTATTGGTAAAAAAAATTATTTAAACAAAAAAAAATAATATAAATTTTTATAAAAAAAGTTTTAAAATAGAAAAAAATTTAAAAATTTAAATTTGAATAACTAATAACTTCAACAAATAAATATCTAAATTTAAATTAATATATATATATTTTTTAAAAAACTTGGATAATTTAAGTTTACATAGAATTTCTTTTCAAATATTTTCACCTACAATCATTGTAAGGCCCACTTATGATTATGTCCTAATTTTTAAGGGCCTATCCTAATCAGATGGGCCTAAAGGCTGGCTCATAGGGTGTTAAGGCCCCTAAAGCAGCCTAACACTTCCACTACACTCACTTGCAAAAATCAGTGCCTTACTCCTCTCTATTTTCCCTAAAACAGTGCTCTGCTAGGGTTTAGCTCCAATCTTGGTCAAGTAGCTCAAACTCATTTTCCTGTTCCACGTAAGTTACTCTCCAGCTCATACCTCTCCTCTCTAATCATAGTTTCGTATTTTCGGTTAGGGTTTCATAGTAAGCCTGTTTTAAAATCTATTCCACTATTTTTCCAGCTCATTAATCCATTATTAGAGTTGCTGTGCTCCGCTGTTTGGTGTCAAAGTATTTTGCTAGCTCTTTCCAGGTAAGGGAAGCTAGGGTTTCGTATTTTAAATTCATTTTGCCTATATTTGGTTCTGTTTTGCATTTTTGGTGCTTGTGTGGTGTTCACGATGAAATGAGTATGCATTGGTTGTTGTTTTGGATGAATATCTGGCTTTGCAAGCGGGGAACAATGAGGGAGAACTGCTACTTTCGCCCAAGTCAGCTCGTCTCGCCTAAGCGAGAGTAGCAGAAGCTCGCCTAGGGGTTTTTGCTCAAGCACTCGCTCAGGTGGGAAAATTGAGTTTTGAGCGAAAGACCATCTCGCTCAGGCGAGGGCGAGATGACCTCGCCTAAGCGAGCGTTCGCAAAACCTCCCAGGGTCTCTATTCGCGGTCTCGCCTAAGTGAGAGACTGCAGTTTGAGCGAGAGCACTCCTCTTGCCTGAGCAAGGGCTCCTAGCTTGAGCGAGACCTGACACAGACCACTCGTTTTCTCACATAATTGGTATTGGTTGTATGATTGGATGATTTGGTATATTTAAAGTATGAGGTATGTGAATATGCGTGAAATCCATGATTGTATGGACTGGATTGATGAGTTTGGCATGATCTTGGCATGTGACATGTATGGGATGATTGGTTATAAAAGCGACATGGAATTGGTATGGACAATGATTTTATATTGGTTGATGAAACATGATGTTGGTGTGGTCAGGACGTAATTCCACGATAGTTTCGTGGTGGTGCCTCATTGGTTAGGACGTAATTCCATGAATCTCTATGTGAGATTTCATGGTGGTGCCTCATTGCTCAGGACGTAATTCCACGATGGTTGCGTGGGGGCACCTCACGATCAGGACGTAATTCCATGATCCCTGTTAGTGAGAGTTCATGGTGGTGCCTTTATACTTAGGATGTAATTCCACGAAGTTCGTGGTAGTGCCTCATTATATAATTTAGTAAGGATTCAAGGTAAAGATTGCATTCTAACACTCTAAAGAGTCAGTTAGTCTCACGTAGAGCGTACTGACTCAATTGGTGAGAGTAGCAGGAGGTCTTAGATATTTAAAGGCTAACCTTGTTAGTGGTAGGGTGAAACCCATTGGCAATTGGCTCTGCAGAGCAATAGAGGCCACCACAAGTGTACTCCGTTTGTATTGGCATCATGGTGTGCCTCAATATTTCATTTTTTAGTACCTTGGTTATTTGTAAGGAGTGACGTTATACTCCATGACTTTGCCTCTTATATTATTCTGTGTGACATTTCATTTAATTAAGGTTATTATTTAAATGGGGTGTTACAATCATATTATATTATTTTATTTTATTTTTCTAATTTATTTTACACAAAAAATGATTACATAATTACTTTAACCAAATAAATATACATTTATTAAAATTAATTTTACAAAAAATATATACTATTTTATTATGATAATTTTTCTATTACCATAATTATAATATATTTAAATTATCTTATTTATTATAATCACTCTTCTAATTTTTTATTCTCAACTAATTGATAAATATTAAATTAAATATATGTTTTTTTTAAAATTATATTCACATGAGTTTAGAAAAAATATAAATTTTTAATAAAATAATTTATTATAAATAAATATACAAATTTATAAAAATAGAAAAAATGTTAATAAGAATTTGTTTCTTGAGAAATAGAATTCCAACAATAACAAATAACCTGCAATTTGCTGAAAATTTAGTCTTTTGAAAAAAAGTAATTGTACTGAAATAATAAAAAAGTCTAGGTTGGAAAATAAAATTCTTAATACTCCATGTTAATAAAATGGATAATGATATCTTAACGATTAAATTTTGATAACTTATTCCTACAATATGAGGTAACATTTTTAAGTGATTTTTCATTTTTCTATTTTCTCATTTTTTTTTATATTCGAAAATTACTTAGAAGATATCTTTTTAGGTTATAAGAGAAAGTTGTCAAAATTTAGCTCTCAAAATATTATTACCCTAATAAAATTTCAAAATATCTATAGCAGAAAAAAAAAAAAAGTCTACAAATGTTAGATTCAAGTATCAAGTGTTCCATTGACATGTATTTAGACATATACTACTACAGGTAGGGATGGATAAGTGGATGAATTTTATCTATTTAAGACCTAATTCACATTAAATAAGTTGAATAAGTATATTTTACGAAATAAATATTACATTTTTTAAAATTTGAATTTCATACATAAAAATTCACATGTAAATAAACCTATACGTGAATCCAAATAATGACATGACAAAAATAAAAAAATATATTAATTTAAAAGTTTTTTTCGTTGTTAAGATATCATGTATCAAATTTAAATGTACGAAATTAAATGAAATTATCTTTTTCTCTTTCACTAGATCAGATTTATTTTAGTTGATAACTTGTGTAACTTTCCTGTTTAAAATATTGTAGTTTCAAGCATTTGGGTTTGCTTACAAATCTAGTAATCTACTAATTAAGCTTGCAAAACCGGTAATTTTAAAAGGACCGAATTTGTAAATTTTATAATAGTTATGCAAAAAAAAAAAAAGAGTGCTATATTTATATTCGCAATATGTATACTCATCCCATGTTGCTAATGAAAACAATATAAAATAATAAATGATTTTCTTTTTCTTATATATATCATATTGTTCGTACAGTCATTAATTTTCCATTAGAATCTGATACATTAGTTTATGAGTACAATAGTTTAATACAGTTTTTAGAGAATTATAACTAGAATTTTGACCCCCACAATTTACTTTCTCTATGGTTGAACTTTGATGATGCCCTAAAAGTATGGTTCCGTTATATGTGCACTTAAATTAATTAATGTTTAATTCCTTGATGGTTCTTATTTAGTATATGATCCAACTTTGATTAATTGATATAAATGAATATTAAGCAAAGGTTAGGTTGAGTGAATGAGTACCTAATCTCATGAAGCACATGCACCCTACCTAGTTTCACTTTCAAGTCATTCCTCATTATTATAAGCACAAGTGAAGTTCTATCAATTATGTCCACCACAATACACGCTCTTAAATTCTTTGCCTAACCAATTCCTCTTTTTGTTGCACCATTGCCATATAGTGGAGGGCTCACTATTTCATTTAGACTTCAAACATTTTTTAAGACCAATATGGTGAGGGAAAAAAATAATCAAAGGAAACAAAATAGAAGGGAATGATTGGAAAAAAGTGAAAGGAGAATAGAATAATTTATAGATTATTTCATTGTATGAAAAAAAGAAAAGAAAAAAAATATTGTTGTTTGAGAAATAAAAGAATATTATATAATTTTTTGTCTGTGATTTAATTTAAAAGTTTGACACACAAAAGTAAAAATTGTAATTAAATTGGAAATATTCAAAATATTTGCTTACAAATTATTTTGAAATCCTAAATTTTGTTATATAACCTTACTTATTTTAAATTATATGGTTCGATTAGTTGTTAGATCTTAATTTCAATATATCTTAGGTGGTTTTGATTGTATGTTTAACTATAGTATAAACATAGTTTTATGTGTACAACATCTTATTAAACGCATTGAATTCAATTTAGTCATTAGAAATAAGTTGGTTTAAATTGTTTTGGAGTTTGAAAGTCCTTCTAAGTGTCCAAAATTTTGTGTGGAGAACCCTATTGAAAAAGGTATCAATGAAGGACAAATTAGCACACAAAGTTGTAATGATCGGTAGTATTACGGGTGAGTTTCGGGAACAGATTGAGAAGACTGTTACACACTTATTTTCTGTTTGTCATGTGATAGGCGGTGTGTAACATTCCGTTAGGATATTATGAATTTTAAATAATAAAATAAAAATATAATAATAATATCTCATTTATTTAAATTCATTTTCCAAAAATGCGAGAAATTTAAAATATTTATTACATTAAAAATTATTCCAAAATCTATAATTATAAACTCGAATAAAGTATAAAAGTCAGTCATATACGTGTTTACAAATTCATTCAAAAACCATAAAACATAAAAACTCTTGTAAGTCTTTTCTTCCGGTCTATCCTCGCTCCGTCTCTAGGCCTCACCAGATCCACCTACAACATCATCTGCTCACGTGTAATGCAATACACGATCATCGCCAAACACGAGTAGATAGGGTGAGCTAACAGTATAAAACATATACATACAATTCATGAATTATCCACACACATCAAAGGAACTCATATCCTTTGATTTCACCTAACATGGCCACCACCATGTCATCCATGTAGGTCTTTAGATGAATACCTCAAGATGTCTTGTTGCCACACCTACAAGCCAAAACTTGTAGAACACGTGCAGGAAACCTGCTACAGACCATACTTTGTAATTCAAGGTGGAGTTTCCAATACGAACATAGTTTGTAACGTCCCAAGACTACCAAACTCGTCAGCTTAATACTGAGGAGGGCAATCTATCTGGACCCATCCGTACGAGCCACAACTCGAACACTCACACTGGCAACACTCGCCAATTCGAGCCATAACTCAAGGATTCCTCATGTTCATCCACCATCTTGAGCCACAACTCAAGGAATGCCACATGTTTAACCCCTATCCCGAGCCACAACTCAAGGAACATTCCAGCAAGTCGATCTTTAAGGTATCACCAAAGCCTTGTAGATCGCGCACATCCAAAACACACAACGATTCTGCCTCTGTGTTATCGCCTAGCGTTGCTCCAAAGCTGGCAGGCGAAAACTAGCTCCAGATCGCCTAGCAGAACACATATGCCGCCAGGTGCCAAGCGTCACAGTAGGTATCGCATGGCGAGATGACCCTCAGTGCTAGGCACCACGCGTCACAGTAGCCCCCTAGAATTGTAGTTATTGCTTGGCGGGTCAAACCTCACCACTAGGCACCACACCAGTACTCGTGCAATACTGGTTTAGACACTACAGAACCCTTTAGCACCTTCTCCAATCATTGCATTCCCACTTAACTATCTAATTTTAGTTAATCCCATCATGATCTGTGACTCCTATGTCTTGGTTCCACCATTTTCCATTTACTCAATAATTACATTAGCTTTATATCTATGGACTCTTTAAGTCATGTATTTAACCACACTTTAAGATCCCTATTCACTTTCACCACACCACTGCCAAATCATGTCCAGTACCATTATACCATTTCCATTTGGAGTCTTACCCTACCTAGGAACCTTATCACAGAATAACATATATTTCATATCCAACTAATGCATCTCCATTTAGTACTTTCAGCTCCTAATTGTACTATCACTCTCAATCCAACAATACTTTAGTATAATAATACTTTCTATTGCACTGTTATTATTATCATGAATCTTCCAAAGCTCCATTACCCCTCAAATACATTCATACTAAAATTTTATATATATATATATATATATATATATATATATATATATATATATATATATATATAATCACCCTAGACCTCTGACCAAACAATTTCTCAATTCCCCATTCAACATTAATGTGATTTCCAAGAATCCCAAACCCATCATTTCTCCTCACAGTCACGCAAAAAATCACTTTCCCTGTGTTGGCGCCTGGTGGCACATAGCCTACCACCAGGCCTACCGCCAGGCAGTGCAACCAATTATGAAAAACCATAATTTCTCCTTGCACCTCCAAGAACCTAATTCCCCATTTCATATCAATCTCTCAATTTTCCACTCAATACACTTCTATTATATGCTTATGATTACTAATAATATATTAGGCTTCCAATATGCAGAATTATATTATTTTTGTCTACGTAATTCACTCCAAAATGCAAATCCCCAAATGTTCAAACCCTAATATACATACTTATCACTTTCATCCAATTAACCCCAAATCCCCTCGTAGTTTACCAATTAATTGCAATCAGAATTCCATTCTCTAGTAGTAATCAATTTCCTACCATCAGAATCGACCAAGAACTCCCAAAACATCAAAATTTTGCCAAACTAGCTTGCGTCGTCTGACGGGTACTCATCATTGCCAGACCGTTCAAACAAAACCCACAAAGTTGGGTTGGGAAACATGCGTCACCTGGCAGCCAGTTCGTTCCGCCAAGCGGTTCCTCTCAAGAACCCATAATTTGCACAGAAAAGGGATGAGTTGCCTGGCGGCTTTGAAGGCCCGCTAGGCGGTTTCTAGAAAATTTCTAGAAACATGCAGAATTTGATACAACGGTACAAAATCATTAACAATAATTCATGCAATATATGAAACTACTATAAACACAATCAAACTCGAGTTCAGCTCCCCTAACCTGGATTCCTAGCTTAAAATTGATGGTTCTTGAGCTTCTTCCTCGATCAATAATAAGCTCCTTAGTGCTTCCCTAGTTCAACTCTCATTCTCACACAGTTAGCACTTTGATACTCTATAAAACCTCTCCTCCTAGTTCTCACTAACAACCGTCTTCAAACCTCTTTATCCTCCCTTTAATTGGCCAATTAACTAAGCCTTAATGGTGGTTAATGGAAAGAAAACGAAAATCACTTTAATGGTGATTAATTGCCATTCAAGGACCATCATGAGTTGGTTTTCCAGCCCCCTTGGCTGCCCCTCTGCCAACTAGGGTTTCTGGCCTTTCACATTCATGCCAAATAGAATTTTGGCAAAAAAAAAGGAAAGCTTATTTTTTGTCTACCAAGGTTCAAACACACACCCATGCAATTACCAAGCCAATGCATAACCATTCAACTAATTCATGTTTCGTAATAATTCCTATAGATTTAGGATTTTATTATGACTCATCATGATCAATTATATTACCAAAATGCACAAATAAAATAACACAATTTTGGCTTACATACGACTCAAACCCGAGTTCTCTCAACAAGAACAATAAACTTTGCAATATGAGTAAATGCTAAATGTGAGTATCTCTTGCAACAAATAGGATATTGGTTGCAATTTAGATTGTCACGTAATGCATTAACTACAATAGCATATGATAAATGTTATGTTTTATTAATCCATACAGGTTGTAAGGTGGTTCCTAAATCACCATGAACATGTCGCATTGTTTTAGATGGGTATGTTCTTAAGAAGGGTACAAAATGATCTATATTAAAATTGTTATAACTAATCATATTGAGATTACTACATGTAAATATTTAGAGTACCATAAGTGCTTTATTTTATATATATATATATATATATATATATATATATATATATATATATATATATATATATATATATATATATATATTCTTAGCTGATAAAAAATAAAATTAGACACAACTTGTATATTTGGACAAATGCAAACTCTAATTAAAATATGTTTCGTTTGACACATACAAGTGATATGCATATGAATTTCTTATAAGTTTTTTTCTTAAACAAACACAAGTAAATTTAGTTAAATAAGTTTTTGCTTAAATAAGTATACTTCGTTTGACATATGCAAGCTTTAAGAATTTTATAGTACATGCCAAAATTGAAGAAATGCTTGTTTCATGCTTCTAAGATATGTACGATTTTTCATCCTTTTTAGAAGATCTTTCAACACCTTATCAACATCAAAAATCTCTTGAAGAATGTGTTGAGAGTTACTTCATGTAAACAACTTCTCTGCAAAAGGCAGGATGTTAGTGTCACAAAGTCACCTAGTTGTGTTAAGCCCTGCATTTTGCTAAGAAGGTGGAAAAAAGAAAGCAACCTAGGCCTATGAAGCTTTGTCATGCATCAAAAGTGTTGCCAAAGAAGTCCTACACATTCAATGTTAAGTCAAAGTCATTTAATGCATCTTGAAACCTTGAAACATGCTTAGATACAAGAAAGATGTATAACGACTTTAATTCTCAAGCGCTCTATTTATAGAAGATCTTTTAAGAATGGAGGCAAATAAGGACTAGCGATCACCAAGAAAGTGTTGCTACAATAACGTGAACAAGATCTTAAGCTTCCAAGACTTGTAGTTGTGAAGAGGAACTTTGTTCGTGTTTAAGAGCATATAAAAGAGTGAATCATATATTCTATTTGTCGTAAGATGTAAACTCTCTTTTAGTGAGTAGCCCAATGGTATTTTAGATAAATTTTCTTTGTAAACCTTTCATTCTTAGTCAAAAGTTGATGTTGTTGAAATAATATTTTTGTGTTTAGTTAAAAGTGGATGAATGTGTTCCAAATAATACCCAGTTTTACTCAACAATGGTTGTATTCCAAATAATACTTTGTGTTTAATTAAAAGTGATTATGGTCCAAATAATACTCAATTTTAGCCTAGAGTGATTGTGGTCCAAATAATACTCAGTTTTAACTACGAGTAATTTTGGTTCAAATAATACTTTGTTTTAGCCAGGAGAAAATAAGGTCCAAATAATACTCATTTGTATCTTTCATCAATAGTCTGCCTAGTAAAACTTAACCAGTTGATAAAGAACTAGATGTAACCTTGGTTAAGACAGACACCAGTGTTATATCCAAGTTTAATAGACCTTATCTTTGATTTTGATTACATGATTAAGCAATTAAGTATAAAGCATAATTTAGAGTGTATTAGAGTGTGTTAGACAAAAAGGATTTAGTCTAACCCATCAATACAAGTTATATGGCTAGGACAATTGCTAGTGTTTAAAATGTGTTTCGTTTGATGAAGACAAGTGTTGTGCACATGATAAGGTTTTTCTTATACACACATAAGCAAGTATACTTAGTCAAATAAGTTGTTGCTTAAACATACGATAAGTATGCTACATTCGGCAAAAGCAAACTAAGGTATTTTGTAGTACATGTCAAACATTAAAAATGTTTATTTTGTGATTATAGGGAATATATGCTTCTTCAGTCTCTCAAAATGATATTGTGATCCCTCATCAACATCAAAGATCTATTAGAGAGCATGACTAAAGGTGCTTCATGCAAATAACTTATTTGGAAACGGAAAATGTCAACATTGTGAAACCAGTCAATTGTGTCAGCCCATGATTTATTCTCGAAGGTGAAAAGAAATCATTTACCTTAGTTTGTAAAGCTCTAGCACTACAATGGTGTAGCCAAAGTAGTTGCACACATTCAATTCTTCACCAAAAGCATTTAATACATCTTCAAGCCTTAGATGCAAGAAGAAACTATTTCATGTAGAAAACTCTCACAAATGCTAGAAAAGAAATTGCAACAACTACATTCTTCAAGTACCTATATAAAGACATGTGCTAAAATGTTTTCAAATTTTTTGCAAAAAGAAGAAGCTACGCCATTATTTGTAAGTGCTAAAATGTTGTCAAATTTTTTGTGTCTAAAAGCTTTAGAAGAATATTGTTTGTGTTTATTAGCAAACTAGAAGATAATGCTTATCTTTATCACCGTCAAAAGATGTAATCACTCTCTAGTGAAAAAAAATTTGTGATTTGTTGATCACATTGTAGTCTAAACAATACTTAGTTTTAGCTAGGATTAATTGTGGTACAAAATAAATACTCAATTTTAGTCAAGAGTAGACTAGTTATAAAGAATACTTGAGTTTAAGCTAGGAGTGACAACAATTCAAAGGATATTCAGTTTTAGTCAAAAGTTGTTTTGTTATAAAGAATACTCAAGTTTTTAGCCAGGAATGATTGAGTGTCAAAAAATATTTGAATTTTAGCTAGGAGTGACTTTGTTCAAATAATACTTATTTTTTATTTTGCAGTAGTAATCTGCATAGTAAAAATTTATTAGATGGTCAAGTATTGAACATAGTTCATGCTATCGTATGAACCGGTATAAAAATACTAGTATTTCTTCTATCCTTAATCTATTATATTGCATGATAATTTTATTGAATTGATTAAAGGAAATTATTTTCAAAAGGAATTCTGAGAACTCATTAACATATCATGTGTCATACAAACTATTATTTAACTGCCAAGTATCAGATAAAACTTTATAAAACAAAGATTTAAAAAGGTTTTTAAAGCACAACTTAACCCTTCCTTCCTATATTTTTTATTTTGTTTTCACTAAGAAAACACACGGTAAGTCTTTCTTATCTCTTATATCCTATGATGTACCGATACTTCAATTTGGGTCACGTATCCGTACCAGACACGTATCGTGTCTGATACTTTAGAATACTTTAATGATACTTATCAATGAAGTATCTAATTTATAAAGTAGTAGTACACTACAATAAAATCTTTGAATAGTGACAAATTTTAGTGACAAAAAATAATTAGTCACTATAAAGTAACCAAATTGACAACTAAAATAGTTCCAAAAAATTATAATCAGTCTCTAAATTGATAATTAAAATAGTTTCAATGATGAAATTGATTTTTAAATTGGTCATTAACATTAGCTACAAGATTTTGACTACCAAAATAATTGGTCTCTAATTAAAAAATTTGGATTCACAAATTAACAGTCATATATTTATTATGTTTGTAAGAATTATTGTACATTTTTCATTATTCATGTATCACGTATTCTATTATTTTAAAAATAAATGTATCAACGTATCGAATACGTGTCGTATCAGATACACGTATCGTATCTGTACATCATAGCTTATATCTTTACATTACATGATATTTAACTATAATTAATCTTTGAAAGAGTGTTTTTGTGAAAATAGATTTTAAAAAACTTTTTAGGCATTACATTTATTAAATTGGAATTGTGTTTAAATTTTTTTATTAGACAAAATTTCTTAAGAAATTTTTTTTTCATGTAAAATCATTGGACGACTTAATATCAGACCATATATTACAAAATGTTCAAAAAATTTAAAATATGATTCAATTATCTTTTCTCCTCGTGTTTGGATCTTTTCTCCCATTAGTGAGTTCTATTTTTTTTAATCTTTTATCTTACTTAACGAAGAATTTTCTTATATCTAATATGATTTACAAATTATAAAAACCAATTTAAAATAAAAATCAAATTAAGACTACGATTTGTATAATTCTTGATTAAATATCATAGAATTTATTTTATAAAAATATTTACAAAATTTAAATAAACACCACAAGACCTTTTTTGTTAAGAACTTTTAAAATTCCAATTGAATCTACTTCATGAAACTTTTATAAAAGTCAATTTAGTTGACAGTTCACACCTTAATGAATTTAAAAAAAATGCTATTAGACCTAACATACTAGAATAATAATAAAAAAATCACATATTAACGGGAAAAAAAGATACAAAATTACTAAATATATAGATTGAATGGCATAAATGATGGATATATACCTCCAAGACAAAAAAAAAAAGTGAATCTATCAAACTTATCAACTTTTAGAAAACAATACTAACGTAAATGGATCGGTGAAGAGAATGCGATAATCGAAATTGAAATTCGTTTTTTATTCTTCTTAACATCTATTATTTTAGTATAAATATTTTTTTTTTAGTTCTTATAAGGAAATAAATAATTTGAGAAGGTTCAATCATTCAAAATAAATTTTAGTAAAATGTATTCAATTGGGATTTTTAATGATTTTTTTCACATAAAAAGCATAGTAAAATTAAAATTTTTAAGAATGAATGATACTTTAATTTTTTTAAAAAGAATTTTACGATTAAGACTTTGTAATTGGGATTAATAAAATATGAAATCATAAGATTCTAAAGAATTTCATCCATTTAAAATAGAATAACAAGAATTTTACAATAAAATTCATTTTACCTATTACCTTATTTTTTTGAAAAATTATGCGAATAAAATTGTATTTTAGTAATTAATGCTAATATTGTAGTAAATTTGTAATTGGGATTAATAAAATATGAAATCATAAGATTCTAAAGAATTTCATCCATTTAAAATGGAATAACAAGAATTTTACAGTAGAATTCATTTTACCTATTACCTCATTTTTCGAAAAATTATGCGAATAAAATTGTATTTTAGCAATTAATGCTAATATTATAGTAAATTTGTTAGGCATACGACAAATTGATAACTAATATAATTTAGACAACATGTTCTATAATTTTTATTATTATAAATAATACTAAGAAATTAATATTTGGATCTAAATGTGATAAACTATTCATTAGAAAAATATGTAAACAAACCTTTAATCTTTTATTAAACAAGCTAGCTTCAAAACATTTACTTTACATATAACTTCAAAAATTTCAACATCATGCTTCTAACAAGCTCTTCAAATATAAGATACACTTTTTAACTTATTCACAAATCCTATACAAGGTGTTACTGTGGTCCATAACCACTTCGAGATAAGTCACACAATTTTATCAATAACTATGTAAAGGTAGCATATAATTCAATCATGTAGAAGAAAATTTAGATGTCTAACTAATATTGTGCAACATATCCATGACATTTACAATCTTAATGACATCATACACAATAATATCACTGTTTGTGACTCTTGTTTGACAACAATAGAGTATTTTAAGTTATGCCTTGACCAGCATCCACAAAACTACTCTTTGCTTCAAATTTAGGAATGTGTAAGAGATTCTAAAAATTTTCAAAAAAACACATTCAAAGTAGTTCCTTCATTCTTTTGTGATATTCAATCATTCCAATACAGTACTGCAATAAACAATTTTGAAAATTGTTTAGCATTTGTGAATTCCTTCATATTAATAATGATAGAATGAAATGAAATATGTATTCCTTAACCGAGGACACTTGTTTCATTTTTTATTTGAGTTAATTTATATATGCAATATTAATTTGTGTTTATGTAAAATAAGACAATGTTCATAGGTCACCATTCATGGTTAGATACACTAATCCATGCCATAAAACCTTGTCCTATGTGTTATGAAAAAACAAAGACGTGGATTAGATCCAACTCATTCAATACGATAAATTCACCTCATGAAAACACAAGATATTATTCATGGGTCACTGTCAATGGTTATACTCTTGATCCATACCATTAAAACATGTCTTATGTGGCAAGAAAAAACAAGGACTAGAATTACATCTAATTGTATCAATTTACCCTATTCACTTTACTTACTCTAAGACATTTTTAATAGGTTGTTGTTCATAGTTAGATCTCTAAACCATCTTAAACAAATTATTTTAAGTGACAGAAAAAGTAAGAGTCAAGATCGTAAAGTCCAATTTAGTAGGACTCACCTTATTAATTTAAGGTATAAACCTTCGTTTGATCCTTGTTTTTGTTCAAAAATCTCAATTTTGTCCTCAGATTTTGACTCGTCTTAATTGGGTCCTTACTTTTAAAAATGTGTAACAATTATGTAATTTCGTTACTACTATGCTAATAGTGTTAAATATGTGTCATGTAGTAGTTCATGGTTTTTCTTATTTTTTTTTATTTTTTTTTTCAATTTTTTTTTTTTTTTTTTATTTTTTTTTTCAATTTTTTTTTTTAGTTTTTACACAAAAAAAGAATTGTCACGTTCAAATAAGTATTGTGCCCTTTAGCAGTGGCAATGATAGTGTCACATGTCATTGTCAGCGTCACGTCATTGACTTAATCTCAATTTGGTTCCTATATTTGTTATTTTAGTCTTAATTTAGTCCCTATATTTGTTATGAATTAATCTGAATCTAGTCCCAATTTTTGTTAAAATGAATCAATTTCGTCCTTCTCCAAATTGATAACAAATTTAATTTTTATATAAATGTTATATTGATATTGGATTAAACTTGATATTTTTATATACCTTCATAAACCTACATATAAGTATATAAAATGTATTTACAAATCCTCCATGAAAGCATCAAAACTAAACTTTTCAAAGATAAATAATACTTCATTAACTAGGAGGATTTATACAATACAAAAATATATACCTAAGCAACAACTACTCTCTCTCTAGGAAGACCATTAACAACCCTATTACTTCATAACTCTCCCACCTACACTATCTTTTGGGCAAGAGATTGCCTCAAAGGCCTTCTCCAACTCTTGTAAGGGTAAACATATCAAATTAACCTTGGATTTGAGTTCCTGTACTACTATTGAACACTCCAACAAAACACATAGATGAAAACTTGGGTCTATAACTGGTATTAAAACCAAAAACTTAAACTGAAGCTCTTGTCCTAATAAACTCAACTCTACTGCATATACATTCTACCAACTACCCTTTTTTACCACTCTCTCCCCCAAACATTTAGAATTAAGATGGAAATCATCTTTGATTTAGTCATTAGTGTGCACCCTCATCACTCCATCAAGATTCTTTTTTCATTAATACTTTTAGTTTCATAACCATATCTACGATCTAAACTTAAATGCTTATACACACAAAATACAACAAACCCACAACCCTTAGGTCATCATAAGAACAAAATGTTCCAATACCAAAAAAGTAATACCCCAATTTAGTATGATTCACCTTACTAATTTAAAGCATTGATAAAAAAAACATAAACCAACATATAAGTATATAAAATGTATTTACAAATCCTCCATGAAAAAAATAAAAACTAAAATTTTGAAAGATAAATAATACTTCATCAACTAAGAGAATTTATACAATACAAAAATTATATACCTGATCAACAATTATTCTCTCTAGGAAGACCATCAACAACCCCGTTGCTTCATAACTCTCTCACTTGCACTATCCTATACACACGTATAACATATAACATATGATCATAACAGGTAGGCAAACCACAACACAACAAACAATACGGTAAGCAAGAGTAAATTATAAATATACTACTGTTTATGAAATTATAAATCACAACTTTCACACTATATCATTCTCAACTCAAGCATCAAAAGTAGAATGTCCAACATGTCACACGCATATAGCCCTCAAGGCTCAACCCTCATGACTCCACTTGACACAAGACATAAGACTCTATTTTTTGAAGTTTAGTGTATTGAATAAACTTTGGGACTTTGCACCTGTCAAAATTTGACCCCTACCACTCATAAGAGCTATAGTTATACTCAAAGAAAGTGGAACTCTATTCCTCATCACATAATTATGTCAGGGTAAATATCTAAATAAGCTACTTATGGATCTACCCTCGCCCATGGCTAGATGTAAAGACCTTCTTTAACTCTCACTACTACGTATTTTTCTTTATGTGAGTCCAATATTAATATAGTCAAGATCAATCTTCTTCAAGAATCTCAATTCAATACACCTATTGACATCGCCACACACTGGGATTTACTCCTTATGAATCTTTACACTTTCAACACAACTTCAAATACATCACAACCATTCATTCACATATATGCAACTAATATAAATAGATTAAAATAATAACTGAACATTTATAGTCTAACAGTTTTCGCTCAACACTCCGATAAGTCCACTTAACGCAACTCAAGAAGGGGATCCCTAGAAGAGTTGCGCCTAGCGCAATTAGAGTGGCACCCAATGCCCTTCCTCGACACCCAGCAGAACCAAAACGATGCCAATTGGAATTACCTTTAGAGCTCCCTAGACTTTAAATCACAAGTTGTGCTTGATGGTACTTTTGGTGGCACCCAATGCCAATAAGTTAATGAGCTCACTGACTCTTTTATGCCCAAGATTACTAAAGTTCCATCCAACACAATTTAGACAGTGAGGCATTGTTTGATTGACACCCAACGACACTACAAGGATACTTGGCGCTACACCAAAAATATGAGTTTCTCCATAAGTTTTGATTGGTCAATTTGACTTTTCCCGAGCTATTCACCATTTAATATACTTCATATGAACACAATATACTATTTTAGTTTAAGAAGCCTCGATTTGATCAATTTGATGTCTCACAGAGAAATTTCTCATCAATAGCCAAACAACACATTATAAACAATTCAATTACATACTTACACTTTATATCCTAATATAGCAAATTGTCAATCCAAATATCTTGATGTGATCCATCTCTAGTTATTTCTAACTCAAGATTATATCAAACCACTTCAAGCAAAAAATATCCCATTAGATATATTAAATTAAAGCACATACCAATCATAGAATCAATCAATAAAATTCTCAATACCAATCAAAGTAAAAAGAAAAAAAATCAATTCATCAAGTCTTAAAATCATTTAATCTAAGAGCTTCCTTTAACTGGATAAACTCTCCTAAACTCAAAAAGGTGTTTTACACAAACTTAACTCTCACAACCTCCCCAAACTCTACCTCACATAGGTTGCTTTGTATGCACATAAAGAACTTTGATTAACTATCAAAACATACCCTAACAATCCTAATTGAGCATAGATTCATCTTGAGTCTTTTAACGTCACATGCAAACATTTTAACATCTCCATACAAACAAATTTTATTTAAAAGACCAAAGATAATGACAAAAGATGAACTTTCTCTGATTAAGAAATTATCTATTAGAATTGTAAACATCAACGCCCAAAATCCTATGGTGCATTTCGATCTTCAAATATATGAAGGATGGAATCATGGATTAAGAAGAAAAAGACAAAGAAAATATTTAATTTTTTTAAAGAGACAATGATTCTTACAAAATGAAACTTAATTAATAAAAACATTTATTTATAATATGATTTTTAATAACAAAATAATCGAATATCATGCTTTAAGATTACTATTACTCTAATTATTTTTTTAGGTCCTTACAATAAATAACTACATGTGACTACAATATATATATATTACTCGAACTTATATAAACTTAAATAAAAAATATTATATATATATATATAATAAAAATATTTCATCTAGATTATATATAAAATTGATAAATGAAATTTTGATAAAATTGATTTATTTGCATTTAAGAAGTTTTTACACATATTTTAACTTATTTCAAGTAACTTATACCATCTTCAAATAAACTATTAAAAAACACATTTTTACCATCTTATATCTTAAAATAATAATAAAAAGCCTGCTTTATCTTTATAATTTTTTTATTTTCTTTTGAGGGTTACACTTTTTTGAATATTTTAATTAAATATATTCTTTAATTAAATATATACTTTAATTAAATAATTAATCATATTATTATTATAATTCTATATCTGCCAACTACTTTGTCAAACATTTTTAAACCACCCTTTCACCTTTAAATTTTCAGTTAATATTAACCAAAATAGCCTTATTATATGTAAATAAATCATATTCAGAATTTATTTCTTTGAATCAATGTCCAACCAACCTATTTTCTCTCACGAGGACAAAAGACTTCTTTTTCATGTTACCGAGAATAAAGGAAATCTATATTTCACGAAGACTATAAAATCCAATACAAACAAAATCAGAACACTTTTCATAAAAGAAAAATTGGCTCCATGTTTTCGGAAACCGAATTCATTAATTAAATTGTAGTAATTTTAGAAACTAATTTAATATATATTTATTTAGAATATTGAATACATTGGAACAAAAAATCCAGTCAAACCTTGACCACATAAAATCATCCGAAATTGTGAAAGAGGAGAATAAATGTGTTTTATAGGAATCAAGCAAATAAATAGGAAACAGAGGAATAGTAAAAAAACAGGGATAATTACATGGTAGTAAAAAGGAAAGAAAGGAAAAAAAAGAGAGGGCAATTGTGTGATTTCAGTGTCGAAAATATAAAAAAAAAGAAAAAAGAAAATCCAAATGGCACATGAAGCGAATCAACCAACCCGAAACAACGATTTATAAAAGCACGTTGGAAGAGAATCAGAGATCCCAGATTGGCACATTATTTAACGTTGCCACTCCCTTCTATTTCGGCCCCTCAAACCTTTTCAGACCAAAACCCAAAACAGGAAAAAACGAAACAACAACAACATCAACAAAAGCGAAAACGCTGTCTATCTCGCTTCGCTTCGTTCCTCCCAAATCACAACTTCATCTTCATCTTCATCTTCATCACAACCATCAAGAGAAACAGAGCCGACAATAAAATTTCTCGTTTTCCAATCCGACGTCGTTTTGGCATTCCCGTAGCGTCGCCAGCATGTCGTCCGGCGGCCCCACCACGACTTCCTCGAACACCAGCCCAAGGGTCGCCGCGGGGCCCACCACCACGCGCCGTCGCGTGGCCGACAACGTCAACAACAACGCGGTCGACGCGGAGAAGCAGCTGCAGCACCAGCTGGTATCCTCCAGTTTCTCCGATTTCTCAGAGGTGGAGAACGATGAGAACTCCACCCACGTCCACGCGCACACGCACACTCATTCCCACGCGCACACGCACGCCCATCATCTCCACCTGCACCCTGTGTTGCGCTACATACTTCTCCGCGCGCGTATTCTTCTGTTCGTGCCGGAATCTCTGTTCATGCGCGTGGAACAGCTTGCTCTCTGGGTGGCGGGGTCGGTGCAGGGTCTCCGGTCGGGGAAACACGTCGGGCGGAAGATCTTCATGGCGCTGATCGGCTTGCTGATGATGTCGGTGTTCCTGAAAATCTCACTACTCGGAACCGGCGGGGAAACGCACGGAAGTAGATTCAAGAGCATCGAAAACGGCCAACTCATTCTCCAGCGCTTCAAGGAGGATTGGGCCTACGCGCAACGGATCGTCACCGAAACCCGAAATCGACCCTCCATGCCCAAACGGGTCCTCGAGAGACTCCCGGTAACTCTCTCTCTCTCTCTGTCTTTCTCTCTCCACAAACACGCTTTTCTCCAGAAAAGCGCTTTTCACTGTCTTCTTTCCTTCTCGTGATTGCTCTCAAAAATTCCGTTTCGGGAATCGTGGTTTTTTGTTTTAACCCCTTTTGCCTTTTTTTCCCTGTGAGGAAAGGGGCCAGGGATAATTAAATATGGGTTTCATTGCAGAATGCAACGTCCAAAAGGGTAAAACTTTTAAAAGTTTTCTTTTTGTTTTAAATATATTTTTTCTGAATAAGAATGACAGAAAGGAAAAAAATACATTAATTTGTAGTTTTTTTACATAATTTCGCTGAATTTTTATGTTTAATTTGATGAAGTAATTTTATTTCTGGAAACAAGATGAAAATGTTTTTCCCTGCATTTTCTCAGTATAACTTTTTTTAAGATTTAAAGATATTTTAAATTTACATAATAATTAACAAGCCTTTATTTTGGTTTATGTTTCTTTAACAAATGAAATTTTGTGTTGATGTCAGAGTGCTACATCATTATTAAATGATTTATGTGTTTGATTAAAATTGAAGCAAAGTAACCATTTTGCAAGAATTGAAATCAATAATTTATGTTTTAGAGTAATGTATTGAAAAGAAACTTAGTAGAATAAAAATATATTTATTTTATGGAAACTAGAGTATCAAATTTGTTGGTGATGGTGTACTGTGATTTGCTTAATAGTCGACTAAGAACATGTTTTCAAACTGTTTAAAATATTGATTAAGTAGAAACTTTTGGCTAATAACTTGTTTGCTAGCTAGCTTGTATGAACGAATTGAATGCCAGAATGGGAGATTCGTGATGATTTGTTTCCGTTGTGTTGTGAGGTTGACATGTCTCCGGTGATTAAAGCTTGGACTTTTTTGGACAAAATTTGACTTTTTTTCATATAATTGATGTCAAGTGGCGACACGTGTAACTGTGTTCAATATTGGGTACTGCGAAGGTGGCTCTGACCATGTAACACCAAAACATTAGTGATTGTTAAGCATTCTATGATATCTCACACGTTTTTGTTTGATTTTTCTTTTTTCCTTGGTGCGTTCCATGAACATAGCTGGCCATGCTACATTGTCGGTGAATTTTCTTAAGTGATTGGTAATGTTAAATTGAGGATTACTTAACCAAGTTTAGTTTTGGTACCATGATGATTCTAGATTGCGTAAACACTTTTCCTAGTTACTTCATCGTGACTCCTTTTTTTTTTTTTTTTTTTTTTTATTTTTTTTTTTTTTTTTTTTTTTTTTTTGTTGTTTCTTTTTTTTTTTTTTCTGTCTTATAATGTTTATTCAGTTGTTGTTTTCTTTTTCAATAGATTCCAGATATATGGAAGAACCCAAACAGTCAGAACTATTACCAATGCGTTTCTCGACCCAAGAATGTAATAAGTATGTGTTGTATTGCACTTGATTAGTCTCAAGCTTCACTTTGCCTAATCAACTTTTGTCTCACTTCTCATTCCTTATCTTTTGTATTTTCGTTCAGAGCCAGCGAAGACAAATGGATATCTTCTTGTTCATGCCAATGGTGGATTGAATCAAATGAGAACTGGGGTAAGATGATAGGGATTAATACTATTTTTCTTCCCCATATTTTTCATCCCAATATTTGTCGGAATGAATTTGATGTTATTTGTATTTGCTAATTCTTAGAAACTTCATTGACTTGCAGATATGTGATATGGTTGCAGTGACAAAAATACTGAATGCCACACTCGTCATTCCCTCTCTTGACCATGATTCGTTTTGGACAGATCCAAGGTAAAATTTCTGATGTGGTTTGAGTGGAACATGTAGTGTTATCTCCTGCAGTAACCCTTTTTTCCAAAGTATAATGTCCCTAATATATTTCAGTGACTTTAAAGATATTTTTGACTGGAGGCACTTCATGAAAGTTTTGAAAGACGACATTGACATAGTTGAGTACTTGCCGGTCCAGTATGCATCCGTGAAACCTCTTGAGAAGGCCCCTGTTTCCTGGTCTAAGGTTTGAAGCATTCACCAATTCTCTGTGACATCATAGGAAAAAAAAATAAAACACCTTTGTTCTTTCTTTCCTAGTACAATGGTGGCTCAGATGCTTTATTTTCAGGCTAGTTACTACAGAGGGGAGATTCTCCCACTGTTGAAGCGACATAAGGTTGTGCAGTTCACTCACTCTGATTCCCGGCTCGCCAACAATGGCCTTGCTTCCTCCATTCAGAAGCTCAGGTGCCGTGCCAATTACCATGCTCTCAAGTACACTGCAGAAATTGAAGATCTTGGAAGGATTTTGGTGGATAGGCTAAGAAACAACAATGAACCATTCATTGCTCTTCATTTAAGGTTTTTGTCTTGCTTTGTGTATTCAAAGACAAAAACATATGACAGTGTTTGATTTGATGAGTTGATTTATGTTGTGTTTTTTGGTTGTAGATATGAAAAGGACATGCTGGCCTTTACTGGGTGCAGTCACAACCTGACTGCTGAGGAGGCTGAGGAACTAAGGATTATGAGGTATGATGTGAGGCATTGGAAGGAGAAAGAGATTGATAGCGAGGAGAAAAGATTGCAAGGGGGGTGCCCTATGTCACCAAGGGAAGCAGCTATTTTTCTGAGGGCAATGGGGTACCCTTCCACCACAACAATCTACATTGTTGCAGGACCCATTTATGGTAGCAATAGCATGGAAGCTTTTCAATCTGAGTTTCCTAATGTCTTCACTCATTCTACCCTTGCAACTGAGGAGGAGCTAGAACCCTTCACGCCATACCAAAACCGTCTTGCTGCTTTGGATTATATAGTGGCCCTTAAAAGTGATGTCTTCGTGTATACCTATGATGGAAACATGGCTAAGGCAGTACAAGGTCATCGGAGGTTTGAAGGGTTTCGGAAAACCATCAATCCTGACAGGTTGGTTCACAGAATATAAATCACAATCTGGTTTTTTAGCATCTGTCAGTATCTGTGCTAACTGATGTGTATTTTTCTTTTGTTTTCAGATTCAATTTTGTTAGGCTGATCGATCAATTGGATGAGGGTGGGATATCATGGGAAGCATTTTCTTCTGAGGTTAAGAAATTACATTCCAATAGGCTAGGTTCGCCTTATCTTAGACAGGTAGGAGAGTCACCAAGAACAGAGGAGAATTTTTTCGCCAATCCCTTTCCTGGTTGTGTGTGTAACAAGTCCGAGGAGCAGATTACAATGCAGAAACTAGACCATCGGTTTGGTGTGGAGGCACGAAGATAGTGTCTTTGTTTTTGTACATATGATAAGGCTAAAAGAAACAGTGTGGTTTCATCATGCTGCATCATTTGACATTGCCTTAAAAGTTAAACGGAAGCTCATGAGATTTCTCTCTGGTGTGTGTGAATGTGCTTCCTCTGTCCTCCCATGTTGATGAGGCTGCTGAAGAATCAATGGGGGCCTTCTGGGGTTCTCTCATTTCATTCAAAATACAGAGTACAAGGTTGTTTTGTGTATAATCAAAATAGCAGAGGTTAGAACTATACTGGTGGGAATGCGAGAGTTGTTATACTGTTAAAGATCATTTGATTCATTGATTCTTTTTTTCAACGATTATTGCCAAATGGAGCATGTTTCCAATTTTGGATTGAACAGTTGTTTGTGTTGATAATACATAGGAATCTAGCTTCATACCTTCACAAATAGATCTCTTGTTTATATCTTTCATTCATCTTGTATCTGCCATCAATTGCAGACTGATGTAGAAGTACTGTGTTAATTTAGTTAAACTTATTATTATTATTACTATTATTATTATTATTATTATTTTAATTTTATTTTTCTTATTCATTGTCTTGTTTTGTAAGCTAAGGAAGGCTGCTTTTAAATGAAACGCGCGTGCTTTTGTGAAAGGACAGCAAATGAAACATTTTCAACATGTACTTTAAGGAGAGATGAGTTATTTATCCTTTTTTTTTTCCTAAAAAAATTCTTAGAAAGCAATTCAAAAGTTGTGTTTTTTGTTGTTGTCGTCGTCAATCTTGAAACTTGACCTTTAAGCACTTCAGGTTGATTTAAAATGTAATTTGGGAGAAAATGTTAATGTTTTGCTGTTTTTATTTAGTATTTTGTTTTGTTTAGAAGTTAGGGATCACACTCCAACTATGGTCTAATATGTTTTTCAGTAACTCTATTTAAGTCAAGAATTATATTTTAATAAAGTGTAAAATTTACAGCTTCTTCTACTTTCCATTCACGTTAACCTTTGCTCTTTTACATGTTTTATATCTGTCCAATAATTGATATCAGAGGTCTGATATGTAAGAGGTCTGATCCAATCCGAGAGTGAGTGTCCAAATTGTGAGTAAGTTGTGAGTGAGTGAATCTCTAAAAGAAAGACAAGATGTCTACTTCCAAATTTGTGCAGCCCACCATTCCCAAATTTGATGATCATTATGACTTTTGGACCATGGAGAATTTTCTTAGAAGCAAAGAATTGTGGAGTTTAGTGGAGGAAGGGGTTCCTACACTTGTGATTGGTACGAGACTCGGTGGAGAGACTAAAAAGAAAATCGTGGAGGAAGTCAAACTCAAAGATTTCCGAGTCAATTTTTTTGTTTCAAACTATTGACAGAGAAATATTGGAGACTATCCTTGACAAGAGCACATCACAAGCAATTTAGAATTCAATGCGGCAAAAGTATTAGGGTTCTACAAGAGTGAAATGTGCACAACTCTAAGCATTACGAAGAGAATTTAAGTTACTCACCATGAAAGAAGGGGAAAAGGTGGACAATTCTATGGGCTGCACCATGACTGTGGTAAGCAAAATGAAGTCCAATGGAGAAGTGATGGAACAAAGCACGGTGGTGAACAAAATATTGATATCTCTAATTCCTAAATTCAACTATGTTGTTTGTGCTACAGAGGAATCAAATGACCTCAATGTTCTCACCATTGACGAGTTGCACGGGAGTTTTTTGGTCCATAAGCAACAAATGCTTGGGGTATAGGAGGAAGAACAAGTGTTGAATGCTACTCATGAGGCCACCAATAATAGGGAGGAGCGATCTAATAGAACCAGAGGTCGTGGTAAATTTAGAGAGGAAGTGGAAGACAATTCTTCAACGAAGCCAACATCGACTGTGTCAAGTGCCATAAGCTTATGCATTTTCAGTATGAATGCCCTGATTGTGAGAAGCAGGCAAATTATGCTTAGATGGCTGATGAAGATGAAATTCTCCTCATGGCACATGAGGAGCATCCAAGAAATGAAGGTGAAAGATGATATTATGACTCTAGTGGTAACAACCATATGTCAGGAAATAAGGCATGGTTCTTCAACTTGGAAGAAGAATGTTCCAAGATAATAAAGCTTGGAAATGATACACATATGACAATTGTAGCAAGAGGTAGTGTTCCATTGCATGTTAATGGCGTCACCCAGGTTCTATCCAAAGTTTATTATATTCCTAAACTCAAGAATAATCTCTTGAGTATTGAACAACTACAAGAAAAGGGCTTAGCCATTCTGATTTTAGATGGCTCATGCAAGGTGTTTCATCCTACAAGAGGATTAATTATAAAAATTGACATGAGTGGGAATAGAAAGTTTTATGTGATAACATTTATGGCTCTCACACATTCATTATGTCTCCAATCAAAAATTGTCAAGGCTAGAAAAGCTAGAGAAGCTTACTTGTGGCACTGCCGCCTTGTACACTTAAACTACAAAGCCTTAAGTATCTTGGTTGCCAAAGAAATGGTACTCAATTTACCTATTTTGGTCCATCCTTAGACATGTTCTACATATTTAACAGGAAAATAATCAAGAGGATCTTTCCCAAGAAAAAGTACTTGGAGAGCATCTAAATGGTTACAACTCATACACTCAGATATATATGGCCCTATGCAGCTAGTTGTTAAGACTTTGGCAAGTGTACCAAGTCGCGTAAGTAGTAATCGGTAAGACCGGGATATCGTTTTCCAAGAGACTCGTGTATACTAAATATTTGCGTAATTAGTGACTAATTTAAACTAATGAATAAATTCATAATTTGGGTTTTTGTATGAAATTAAATTTTGCCTAAATAATTAAAATTGAACTTGGATATTTGAAGACTCTAGGAAATGGTAAAGACTAGAAATGCAATGGATTGATATTGTTGGAGTTAGACTTCACCTACTTCACTCTCATGTATATTAAGCAATAAAACTCTTCTCCATTAATTACTAATGTCAACCCACAAGTTTACTCAAACTCTAAT
>Ga0209589_1002741_pt1 | contig 30690 bp, 20 predicted proteins | sample CowpeawhiteBW_FD_187525 | JGI IMG/M metagenome (GOLD analysis project Ga0209589, IMG submission 187525) | Root nodule microbial communities of legume samples collected from California USA - Cow pea white BW (SPAdes) (version 2) | ecosystem: Host-associated > Plants > Roots > Nodule | place: USA...
TGTTTAATTCGCTTACTTGTGGTAAGGGTGGGGAACTTAAGCGAATTAAACACAAGTTAAGGGTGTTCGACCCACGCCGCTTACTTGTGGTAAGGGTGTGGAACTTAAGTGAATTAAACACAAGTTAAGGGTGTTCGACCCAGGCCGCTTAAGGGTGGGGAACTTAAGCGAAGATGAGAGTAAAAACATAGGAGAGTTGTACAGTTGAGAACCCTTCGTTTTATTTATTGAATATGGGGTGCCTCGTTAAAACCTCCCTGGCCAAATCCCTCCTTAGGAAAAAGAGACCAGGTGAGGAAAAAGAGTAGACCCAGGGTTACAAGTATTCGGCTTAATGCAACATACATTTAACTGAAATAGAATTTGAGGTGGGACACGTTCCAAGTGTTAGGTATCTCTTCCCCGGATAAATGTTCAAGGTGATAAGCTCCTCCTCCAGCATCTTCACGTATGCGGTATGGGCCGTCCCAGTTGGCGGAGAATTTGCCATCCTTCTTTCTTGCACTGCTGGCCATTCTCCATACTAAGTCCCCGATTGCGAACGATCGTGGACATAGGTTTGCGTTATACTTTCTGGCAGCTCTTCGTTTGGTAGCTAAATTGCGTATCTGGGCTTTTTCTCTGAGTTCGGGTAGGAGGTCGATATGAGTGGCCATGTTTTGATGGTTGTCGGTTGGGTCGTATAGTTCTCGGCGCAGGGATGGTTCGCCAATTTCAACTGGTATCATGGCGTTTGCACCGTAAACTAGGCTGAAAGGGGATTCGTTTGTTGATGATTGAGGGGTGCACCTGTAAGCCCATAGCACTTCTACTAACTCTTCGGGCCATCGGCCTTTGGCGCTATCTAATCGTTTGCGCAGTTCCACTAGGATAACCTTGTTGGCCGCCTCTGCTTGTCTATTAGTTTGTGGGTGTTCTACAAAACTTGTGATGTGTTTGATGCCCAGGCCAATGTAGAATATGGCTAGCTCCTTATCTATAAATTGTCGGCCATTGTCGGTGATGATGGTGTGTGGGACGCCATATCTGCATACAATATCCTTCCAAACAAACTGTTGAACTTGCTGGGCCGTGATAGTGGTTAGTGGTTTGGCTTCTATCCATTTGGTGAAGTAGTCGACGACTACAATCAGAAATTTCACCTGTCCCTTGCCGGGTGAGAAGGGGTCAAGGATATCCATTCCCCATTTTGCGAAGGGCCATGGGGATAATATGTGATGGAGTTGTTCCTGCTTCTTGTGGATGAGGTTGCCATATATTTGGCATGGTTTGCACTTTCTGACATAGTCCTGGCAGTCTGCTTCTATGGTCGGCCAGAAGTACCCGGCTCTAAGGACTCTAGTAGCCATGGTACATGCACCAGAATGGTAGCCGCAAATGCCTTCGTGTAGCTCTTTAATAATATACTGTGCTTGCTCTGCCGTGACACATTTGAGGAGGGGTTGGCCGTCCCCGCGTTTGTAAAGGTCATCGCCTATCATGGTATACCTGGCGGCCTTAGCCAGCCAAGTTTTGTCCGGATCCTGTGGGGGGTTGCTGGTTTTTAGGTATTGGATATAAGGGGTGGTCCAATTATGGCTTTGGGGAGGAGTTGTGTTGTCCGTTGAGGTGTGGGTTAGGTTTTGACAAGTATGTGTTATGGAGGGTGTAGATAGTGTTTGCTGCAACAAGGATCGATGGCAGCTTTTTAATTTGGTGTTGGCTAATTTGGAGAGGATGTCGGCTCTGATGTTGTCGGTCCTTGGGATGTGTTCCATGCGAACTCGCTCAAAGGCGGATTGAATGACTGTTCGGACCAGATGGTAATATTGTAGAAGGATGGGGTCTTTAATCTGGAATTCGTCATTTAGGTGCCCTAAAGTAAGCTTGGAGTCGGTTTTGCATGTTAGCATTCTGACACCTACTTCGCGGGCAAGGGAAAGGCCGGCGAGGATAACTTCGTATTCGGCCTGGTTGTTTGACATTTTGAAGGCAAAGTGAAGGGATTTTTCGATGAGGATGTCGTTGGGTCCTTCTAACACAATGCCAGCACCGACACCTTTTGGATTTAAGGAACCATCTACATGAAGTGTCCACTGGTCCTCTGTGGGTGTGTGCTGGAGGTCGTTGACAAAATCTAAGAGACATTGGGCTTTAATGGGGCCATGTGGTTCGTAACGAATGTTGAATTCCGACAGCTCGACGGCCCAGGATGACATCCGTCTGGCTAGATCTGGTTTTTGCAAAATTTTTTGGATTGGGTAGTCGGTTTTGACGGTGATGCTGTGGTTTTGGAAGTATGGGCGTAAGCAGCAAGCTGCGTGGACTAAAGATAGGGCCAATTTCTCCACCATTTGATATTTGGTTTCAGGATCTTGCAGCGTTCTGCTAATAAAGTAGACAGGATGCTGTGTGCCTTCTATTTCTTGGACAAGCGCGGCGCTGACGGGTTGGCGGGTGTCCGGCTTATGGAGGATAGGTGGTGAGGTGAGGGTGGTTTTCAGTTTTTGAAAGATTTGTTCACAATCGTCAGTCCACATGAACCGGGTGGATTTCTTTAGGAGTTGGACTATGGGTTGGGTTTGCTCAGCCAGTTTGGGTAGGAAGCGGAAAATGGCTGTGAGGCGGCCTATGAAGCGTTGGACCTCTTTGATGGTAGTGGGACTGCGCATCTCGATAATGGCCTTGAATTTTTTGGGATTGACTTCTATGCCGCGTTGGGTTAACATAAACCCAAGAAATTTACCTCGGTCGACGTCGAATACACATTTGTCAGGATTGAGGCGAAGGTTGGATTGGCGTAGCGTGGAGAATACCGCCGCGTGGTCCTCAGCATGTTGGTGGTGGGTTGGAGACTTGACAACCATGTCGTCAACATAGACTTCAACACATTGTCCCATTAGGTGACTGAAAACCTTGTCCATTAGCCGTTGGTAGGTTGCTCCAGCGTTCTTAAGATCAAAGGGCATAACTCTGTAGAAGTAGTTGGCATCGTCCGTGATGAAGGCGGTCTTGTTCATGTCAGATGCGGCCATGGGGATTTGGTTGTACCCAGAATATGCATCTAAAAAGCTGAGCACCTTATTCCCTGCCGTGCCGTCAACAAGTCGGTCGATATTGGGCAAAGGGTAGGCATCGCGAGGTCAGGCTTTGTTCAAATCCGTGTAGTCCACACACATCCGCCATTTGCCGTTGGCTTTATTCACCAAGACTACGTTAGAAAGCCAAGTGGTGTATTGAGCTTCTTCTATGGAACCTGCATTTAGTAATTTGTCAGCCTCAACCTTAGCCGCTAGCCGGCGTTCTTCGCCAAGTTTGCGTTTCTTCTGGGAGACGTAACGAGCTTCTTTGTATATGGATAGTTTGTGGGATGCTACTAGAGGGTCCATCCCAGGTAGGTCAGTGGCTGACCAGGCGAAAAGGTCTGTGTTGCTGATGAGGATGGGTGTGATGATGGCACGCTCGTCAGAGTTCAAACCGGTGCCTAGGTTGATGGAGTGGCCATTGGGAAGCTTTAGAGGGGAGGTTTCCTCAACTGGTTCAAGACGAACATCCCGGCCTACTCTGGGGTCTAGATCTTCGCCTGATAGGGCGATGCTGGAGCCAGGTGGTCGTTCAATGTGGTTGGTTTGTTGAATTGGGAGTTGTGGGCGCAGGCTGGCCATGTAGCACTCGCGTGCCAGGCGTTGATCGCAGTGGACGGTGAGGATGTCACCGGAAGGAGAAGTGAACTTCATGGCCAAGTGGGGGGGGGGGGTGGAGACAACAACGCCAAGGGTGTTGAGGGAAGGACGACCCAGGAGGACATTGTAGGATGTTGGCGCATCGACGATAAGGAAGCAGATTGGAATGGTTTTGGTTTGGGTTCCTTCACGAAACACGGTGTGGAGGTCGATGTAGCCGCGAGTGGATACCTGTTCGCCAGAAAAGCCATAGATTGGTTCGTCATACGGGACCATAGCAGTGTCCAGGAGTTGGAGTTTTTGGTAGGTGGCCTAGTAGAGGATGTCGACGGAGCTGTCCTGGTCGACGAGGACTTTCTTAACGGCGTAGTTTTCGATTTCAACAGTGATGACCATGGGGTCATCTAGTTGATGGTCAAGGCCATGAAAGTCGTCATCTGTGAAGATGATGGGAGGCATACAACGTCTGTGGTGGGAATGGGTGAGATGATTGATGGATTGGATATGGCAGAGGTGTTTCTTTCTGTTAGAAAAGGTGGATCCTCCACTAGCGAAGCCCCTAGAGATGGTGTTGATGGTGCCACGTAGGGGAGGGTCAGCGGGGTGATGTCGGTGCGGGATGGTTCGGGTGCCTGGTTAGCGGGTTGGGCTGGGCGTCTGTCGTGATGGGAGTCGTGTGGGGGGCGTCTGTGGTCGGAGCGAGGGGGTGGCGGGATCGAGAGGAATGATCCTCTCGGCGGATGAAGTGGCGAAAATGACCAGCACGGACCAGTTCTTCTATCTCATCCTGGAGTGCTTTGCATTCTTCTGTAGTGTGGCCATGGTTGCGGTGGTAGCGACAATACTTGGTCATATCAACATTAGGAGGTGTGGTTGTCTTGCGTGGTGGAGGGATGAGGTCAGCTTGTAGGGCTTCATCGAGGATACAAGAGCGGGCTACGGTAAGAGGGGCGTATCTAGTGAAGCGGGATTGGTGGGGCTCGCAAGGGCGGGTATCAGGGCGGGGAGGTTGCGGGGTAGGGTTGGCGGTGGTGGCTACATAGTCATTGTAGAATTTGGTATGGAGGGTCTGCATCTCCTCCATGCGGACATAGTCGACCGCGCACAATTTAAGTTCATGCATAGAGGCAGGTGGGTGGAGGTAGATGTTGTTGGCGAAGAGACTGAGTTGTAGTGTAAGTGCCATGCACTGGAGGATCATCTCTTGGTTGAGGTGTGGGATCAGCTTCGATCTTTTGCCTAAGTCGAGAGTTCTCTTGGCGCAACGCCTCCATCTCATCAACGCTGCGTTTCTTCAGATCAGCTAGTTCTTGTTGCATCTTTGCCTGGCCGTCCAGGATGCCGGCTAGGTCAAGGGTGATGCCAGCAGGTCCTGAGGGACTGGCATCTGCCTGCTTGTTGACTCCAGCTCTGCTGCGGGTGGAAACCATCTTCGGAGAAAAACGGGTACTAAAGGTGTTCATCTCGTGCCCCACGGTGGGCGCCAATTGTTCCTACAGAGAACAAACAAGATAAGTTAGGCACAAGTGTCACCTTACCCATGTAGTCCGCTATCTCCTCAGTTGGTCTCTTCCCGGTTGGTACATGTCGGTTTGGACCTAGGAGGGGTTACCTGCAGAAGGGACTCTGAAGCTCAAGTGAGTCAAAACTCTCAAAAGGTCAAATCAATGATTAATGAATGCGTACCTTAATTACTGGGGTCCACGTGTATTTATAGAATATTAATTATCTTTGGTTATGCCATGGGCTAGGCCCTGACTTGGGCTTTAGTTTAGGTTGTAAGTGGGCCTGGGCCCAGGCCCTTAGGACTTATTGAACACTGGGGGGCTTTAATTTTACTAAATATATTAGAGTAGTCGGCCTAGGCCGACTACTTTCCTCGACGGTTTATGCTATTGGTTTAATCTGGTAAGGCTTAGACCAACTCGGCCTAGGTTGACTACTTGGCCGCCTTGGCATATATGTATCATTTATTTATTTGGTCGAGTTTGGCTAGGTGTGGTACATATAATCTTATCTCGGCCAAGGCTGGGGGAATGGTGTACCACACCTAGCCAAACTCGACCAAATAAATAAACGATACATATATGCTAAGGCGGTCAAGTAGTCAGTCTAGGCCGAGTTGGTCTAAGCCTTACCAGATTAAACCGATAGCATAAACCGTCGAGGAAAGTAGTCGGCCTAGGCCGACTACTCCAATATACTTAGTAAAATTAAAGCCCCTCAGTGTTCAATAGATCCTAAGGGCCTGGGCTAGGGCCCAGGCTCACTTATAACCCAAACTAAAGCCCAAGCCAGGGCCCGACCCATGGTATAACCAAACATGATTAATATTCTATAAATACATGTGGACCCCAATAATTAAAGGTACGCATTCATTAATCACTGATTTGACCTTTTGAGAGTTTTGACTCACTTGAGCTTCAGAGTCCCTTCTGCAGGTAACCCCTCCTGGGTCCAAACCGACATGTACCAACCGGGAAGAGGCCAACTAAGGAGATAGCAGACTACATGGGTAAGATGATACTTGTGCCTAACTTATCTTGTTTGTTCTCTGCAGGAACAAGAACTATTTACTTAGCAATATCTTCGTTTAATGGGGTTTTATAGTGTCTGGTTCTAACACACGTTTTGTCTCTGGCAAACATTTAATCCTCATATCGTATGTTTTTATCAAAAGCTTCTTATTTGTCATCTACCATATCCTCTAATGCATCATCTTGTATGAAACCAAACTCTTCACCTTAATGTTAGCCTTTTCACTGTCATGGCTACTTCCAAGCTAACATTTTCAAACTTTTGGCTACCAGCCATTTCAGTTTCATTAGAGACAATGTGTAACGTCCCATTTAATTAATATGCGTAATTAAAAGAAACGTTACACATAAATAGTATAACAACGCAGTCCTAAGGTCCTTAACACCACCACTACAAAATTAGGCACACCATGATGCCAACAGAAACGGTTGAAAAGTCTAACAGACGAAGTATAGTAATAAAACATAGAGCAATACATGGGCCATAGCCCTAAGGAAATGCCCATCAAGAAATAAGGTCCAGCCTACATGGACTATGCAGCGGAACTATCACCTCTCTGTTGTCCACGGGTGTTCCTTGCATCTGCTCACACCAACAAGTTGATGATCATCGCAAAAGAGAGTACCACACAGCAGAGCACACAACAACGAAAGTAGGGTAAGCTAGAGCACAAAAGATTTCATCCATACCATCAAATATATATATATATATATATATATATATATATATATATATATATATATATATATATATATATATATTCACAATCCCATATACACACATCAATTAAACATGTTATGACTTTCCAAACAATACACTAAGACACGACTCGACTCATCCGGATACATATAACCTGGTCGGATTCAGTGGATGCTTGCACTTGTGGTGGATACCTCTGCTCACCCCTGAGCTGCTCACCCCCGAGCTATGTGTTACAAGTGTTATGATGAATCAATTTCCCTCACCACAAGGTTAGCCCTTAATGAATTTCAGGCCTCTTGCTACTCTCACCATAGGAGTCAGTCTGCTCTAGGTGAGACTAACTAACTCCTTAGAGCTTCAGGATGCAACCTTACCTTGAATCCTTACCTAGTTACACAGATGGGGCACCACCATGGACACCCACTAACAGGGGCCATGGGATTACGTCCCGACCACTGAAGAAAGACCTTGAGAATCTCACCTAGAGATCCCAAGGAATGACGCACTAACACAAACCGAACATTTTTAATCAATCAAACGGATACAACATGCATACACGCATATATACATATACATCACATACAGTTCCTCATAATGCACCTCTTTCGCATTCCCAGCCAAACAATACCAACTCATTATTTTCGAACCATGAACATGGAGCTCCGTCTCATATCATTATCATGCCACATTGATACCAACCCTTTCGCGTCTCATGTCGAACTCATACCAAACTCATCATTTTAATTCCGTGAATCATCTCATACATATATCATGCTCATCTCATGTTAAAACTCATAAATCACAACTCATACACCATCCCATTCATAAAGGTCATTCAGTTCATATTTTTAAAGGTAATAGCTATACAAGCATATTGTCAACATTTGGAATCAAGGAAAGCATAAAGGCCAACCACCTTCTCGCCCAATTTCTCGCTCAGGCATAAGGGTCTCGCTCAGGCAAGCCCCATTCGCCTAGGCGAGGGCTCGAAAAAGGAAGCAGGAGCTCATGCGGGATCTCGCTTGGGCGAGACCCCTTTCGCTTGGGCGAGATGCTCGCTCGCTCAAAAACTGAGCTGGTCGCCTGAGCGACCTTTCACGTAAAAAGGGTCTGGGCGAGTCCCTGTCCATCTCGCCTAGGTGAGACTGGCTCGCTTGGGTAAGATTATCAGGTCTCGCCACTGTTTTCCTGCAACAGCCACCCACACCGATCCAAAACAACATGCTAAAACATTTCAAGCATTCAGAACATCATATCAACCAGAGACTCTCAACACAATAGCAAAAACAACAGTAAAAAAACGAAGTACATGAGTGGGTTCTAGCTTTCCTTATCTGGAATAAGCTAGAATCAGATTTCGACACCAAACAGCGTAACACCACGGCTCTAGAAAAGATTACAGCACTGTAACAATGGAGCGGACAGAGTTAAACAAGTTTATCAGTACGAACCCTAACTGAACTACGAAGCGTACGTTAAAGGAAGGAGGGTATGGGTTGAGATTAACTTACATGGACCGAAGAGAGAGTTGTATGCACTTGGAAACGAACAGAAAATCAAAACCCTAGTAGAGGAAGAAGGACGGCTGCAACTCTTAGGACCAGGGACAACTTTACTGAAATTGAGAATGAGTGTTAGGTTTAGGGTAGACTTAGGGGTTTTATCTGTTAGGCCGGCCTCAGGCCCACTTATAAAAGGGCAGCCCCTTTGAGTTAGGGCAGAGGGAACAACACAATTTTTAATGGGCCTTACACAATGCCTTGACTGATGATACGATGGTTAATCAATTTAAATTATAATTGAATGAATTATATACTAATGTATATACCCGTGCATACACACATAGGGATATATTTTTTTACTTAAATACATTTTTTTAATTATAATATTTTTTTAATTTATCGAACTCAACTAATTTTCATAACCTACATCTCAATTTTCTTCTGATTTTTCACCATCTTTTCCTTGATACAAATAATTTTTTCTCACAAATTCACTTTCTCATAAATAACTTAAAAAAAATAAACACACACTTATACAATAAATATTGTACAATAGATGTCCAAAAAAGAAATTATTAATGTAGTTTAATGGACAATTATATAAACTAAATAGAGGATATTTTTTATATTATATATATGCTAAGAAATACTTTTTACGATGGTGGTTATGATTTTGATATAATCAAATAATTTTAATAATTAAATAAATTTAATTTTTATTTTCAATATTTCTCAATTAGACTCTGAATCAATTTAAATTATAATTGAATGAATTATATACCCGTATAAATTATAATTGAATGAATTAACTAAAACTTTATGAAAAAATATATATTTATAATACATATTTCTATTATATATGTATTACTGTTTAAATTAAAATAATTATCATCCTAATTTTATTGTTATTTTCTTAAAATTTAATTCTTTTTTAAATTAAAACATTATCAATAAGAAAAAAATATCCAAAAAATACGGTATGCACTCTTATCAATAAAAAAGTATGGGATGGTTACTTGACCGCGAAAGGCAAAGAGCCAAATATAGTACGCCAGACTTATCGGGGAAAAAGGAGGAAAATCATTTTTCTTTATTGTTTAGGAGAAATACGTGTCTCGCGGGAAATGAGAAAAAACATCTTATTCTTATATTTAATGTTGGAGTCCTTTTAAAGACGCTTATGTTAAAACTAGATCTGTCTAATTATTTTAACCACGAGGGGATCTGAATTGATTAACAAGTTTTTATCTGGTTTAAGATGAATCTTGAAGAAATCTTTAGGTTTTAAAGCTCAATTAATCAATTTCGCAGTTCTGGGTTAATAGACTGTTTTAACTCAATAAAGAAAGGTTGTGAGAGAAGAGAAAGAAGCAATACACACCAATTTATACTGGTTCGATTCAAGATGAATCTACATCCAGTCTTCTCCTAAGTAACTTACTTAGGAGGATTCCACTAAACAGATAGGATCCAAGAATTACAAGCACACCTATATAATTCTAGACCCTAAATCCAAGAACTTGATTTACCAATCAAGAACTTCCCCTAGGCGCAATGCATCCACGCAATTGCACCTAGGCCTACACTTCACACACTGAAGCACTGTAATCAGAAATACAATAAACAGAATCAAGAAATGAATACACCTATGTTGTGCAGATTTGACAATATGCTCCTTGATTCAAGCAAGACCCATCATGGTAGAATCAACTATCAATCTTCTTGGATCTGCACTTGAATGATCTTCCAGAATGTTCAATATCTCTGTGACTCTCAGAAGGCTCTCTCTCAGAAGGAAAACTGCGTGAGTTGTCAATTTTCTCCAGGCCCAAAATAGATTTTAAAACCAGCTTTTATACAGAGTTTTCTGCTGTCATTAATTGATTAGCAATTTACCTAATCGATTATCGTGAGCATATTTTCACTTCCTTAGTGTCATACTCACAGCTAATCCATTAGTTAAACAGCTAGCCATTCATGTTTGCACCAACAAGAGTGTAATGGTCCAATGCAACACAAAGCAGGCCTAACATACAACTGATAAAGATAAACTACTAGCCTAATACATGACCTAACTAGACCAAGTCTATGTTCTACTCTAATCCAGCAGACATCATCAAAACCATGCTTCATTCATAGGTGAATTAACTCCCCCTACCAACAACTTCTTCTTCAAATTCTAGATGGGTGATTAATAAAAATGATCTTTTATTTTAAGAAAAAATATATTTAATTATATTATTATTATTATTATTATTATTATTATAAAAAAGAGTTAACACATTTTATTTCCTAATGCATATATTTACTTATACTATAAATAAACTTAAAGGAATTATATTTTCATAATGCAGTATATACAAATAATATTGTTATTAAAACTAATAACATAGAGAAGAAGATAAAAGGGAGAATAGAGATGAGAGAATGGAGAATAACTTTTTTGTGTGTTTTATTATTGATAGGAAGAGTCTTATTTATAGATACAACATGGTAACCCATAAAGGATACAAATCAATTAGTCAATACAAATATTTATATAAAGAATAATAAATGGTATGAGTACCACTTATATCAATCATATGAGTAAATATATCAAATCAATGGATGACCATTAATTCATAACACTCTGCTTGGGTGTCCATTGATAAAAGGATGTGCCTCGTTAAAACCTTACTAAGAAAAACCCTTTGAGATAAAAACCTAGTGAAGGAAAAAGAGTACACCATTTTATATAATATTATTCTTTACATCTTCTTATTCTCCCCCCGTGTAAACTTACATCATTAAGATGACAGAGTCCAATCTTGTGAACCAATTGCTCAATAGTTCTCCTTGGCAAAAACTTTGTAATTAAATCTGCTAGATTTTTGCATGAACGAATCTTTTGAATTTGTGCATCATCCTTTCAATTGAACAATGCACTATTGTCTTCATATATGATTGTTGATTCCATTATTCACAAGGATACACCATAAGTTTGTTGCACATGTTGAATTATAGACCTTAACTAAACATATTCACGATTTACCTCATGTAATGCTAAAAATTCTACATGATTTGAATGATGTTGCTGTTATGGTCTCTTTCATATATCACCATGAAATCATTGTGCTACCACATGTGAACAAATATTTTGTTTGTGATCAACCATTGTGACATTGTGAGAATATAATAAATAACATGCATATGCATAATCCATTAGATCCAATTTTGAATCATTTGGATAAAATAGTTCCATATTCGTAGTACTCTTAAGGTAACAAAGTATACTTTTTACTCATTCAACTAACTGAATACATTCATACCAGAAACTATATACAACAAGCCTTTTAACCTGTTTAAACCCATTTTACCATATTAAAAGAGACACATTAAGGCACACAAGACATCTAACCTATGTCATATAGCCTACCAACAAGATATAACACTAACATATTACATTTAACATGTTATTTACAGATTTAACACACTAAAACTAAATCTTCAAGTGGATCTTCATCAATCTTCATCAAACACTTAAGATCTTCATGCGGCTTTATCAATTCTTTGCTTCAAGCTTGCTTGTTGTAAGACCCGTAGAATTTAATTAATTAAATAAATAATTAATTAATAAATGCAGGTAGTGGGAGCCTTTATGTCATTAAATTCTAAATTGTATAACGTGGAAAAGTACTAGCTCAAGTGGTTGAGAGTACTTAATTGTGTGAGAGGACTTGGGTTCAAATCCTATGTATGCCATTATGAGTTATTTAAATGAGCTGAATTGGGGGAGAGAAGAAAAGCCATTCTTTGATCAAAGGAGGAGGCAAGAATTTTCATGTTTAGCAAAGGAAACCAAGTTAGGGGAGCTGAACCATGCTGATCTTTACTTTTCTGTCTAAATGTATGAATTACAACATGTATGTGTATGATCCCTCTCGGTTTTCCAGAAATCGCCTTGCGGACTGTGTATAGCCGCCAAGTGACTCATGATGTTTTTGGTGTATTCTATGTTCCAAAGATGGAACTGCCTGGTGGTCCACACTTACCCGCCAGGCGATACTTGTGGTTTAACCCAATTCTGAGCTTCTCTGATGCAAGGCCTGGCGGTAGTAACTGACCCGCTAGGCGACGCGAGCATTTTGGCTCGATTTTTTAGTATTTTAGCATTCTAGGAGCATTTTGATTGAAAGGAAATGATGTTCTAATAGTTGTGAATGATTCGACATCATACATCCCTTAAAGTCGTGGAAGTGGGATTTTGATTGAGTGGAGTATGAATGTGAGTTTAGGGTTGGTGAGTAAAGTCTTAATGAATTGTATATGATTGTTATGTTTATATCAGAATTGAGTTGGATGTAATTAAATTTGATTATTGGTAAGTCTGTTATTATGTTCACGAGCTGAATGATGAAAAATATGCATAGAAATGTGTTAAGGAACTGGTTAGGAGGGGCTGTGTGCATGGTTGGGATTTTTCCAGAATAGAACGCACCGCCTGGCGGCAAGGATTGAACCGCTAGGCGCCATCGCAGAATGAATGACCTGCGTGGTGGTTTTGGTGCATTGGCAAGCTAGGGACTATTGGGATTAATGGAAAAGAAAAATGTATACATATGGAAGAAATCTATGAAGTGCTACTAAGATGTTAAGTAATACCATAAGGAGAGAAAGGGAGGTAGATGAATTATTAAGTTGTGGTAAATGAACGGAGTAATGATAATACAACAATGTTTACAAATTCACATAGGGACCAATGAGTTGCAATACAAGTCAAGTTTTGAATGAAAATGGTTCCATTTAGTTGGTTAATGAGTATCTAGAAAATAACATAAGCTTGATTGTGATGAATAATCTATGATAATGGGTTGGGAATTACAGTCTTATAGAAGAAAAGTTTGGGATGCATGTAGTAGGATTGATTAGGACGTGTTGGAATTGTTGTCACATGATCTGAGGCCAATTTAGCATGGGAGCTAATGAATAGGTAAATTTGAGATGTAGTACAGTTAAGCATATTAATAATAATACGATATGAAGTGAGTCAATGTGTTCCAATAATTATCATGGACTCCAAACATAGTGGGCACTGTTATAGAATTTGCATACGAATATTGGACCTAGTCGAGCGACTAACTGAGTAAAGATGTTAATAACTGGTGCCTGAATCTAGTATTGCGCAAGTTCTGGTGTGGCACTTGGCGATTGTATGGGAGCCGCCAGGCGATAGCGGTCTTTGTAAGACCCGGGAAAAATTAATTAATTAAATAATTAATTAATTAATAAATGCGGGTAGAAGGCGTCTTTATGGTATTTATTGTTGGTTAATGTGACGTGGAAAAGTGCTAGCTCCTGTGGTTGAGAGTACTTTGATTGTGTTAGAGGACTTGGGTTCGAGTCCTATGTATGCCAATTATGTGTTGTTGTTTTATGCTTTATTTTAATAATATGTAAGAGTGTGGAATTTGAAATGTAAACTTGTAATGATTGTTTATGTCACCAAATGTGAATTGGCATAGTGGTTGTGCTCTGGCCTTATGAGTGGAAGGTCACGGGTTCAAACCTTGATGGGCAAAGAATAAGCTTTATTTTTGATCTAACTATTAGATCGGTATGAATGTGAAGGGGTAAAAGAAACCTAGCAGAAGGATAACTATTAGGTGTTGTAAAATAGCCATTAGGCCCACACTTAAGTCCAAATCGTTTTTTTTTGCTTTAACCTACATTGAGCCACATATAAAAGGCGAAATTGAAGAGAAAAAAGGGTTTCTGCAGTTTGGTAATTTTTCCTATAGAGAGGAGAACGAAATTTTAGAGTGTGGGAGGTGAATTTGGGTGTTTGAGAGGTTGATTTGGGAGAGGTCCGAAGCAGAACCGTGGTGAGCAAAGGAACATCAAATTTTGTCCAACTTTAATCCAATAACCCAGGTTAGGGGAGCTGAACCCTTATTGTTGAGTTTTTGGTATGTTTGTATGCGATTGGTGATCTATTGGCAGAGAATTCGAGTTGAATGTGGGGTGAATTCGGGGGGGGGGGGGGTAATTGAGTACTGTTTTATTGCCAATTTCTTGTGAATTGATGCTTGTGAAAGTTATGTTGTGGTGCGTATACTCGTATGGTATGAAAAGTGAGAGTAGGAGACACTATAATGTTTGTACTTTGCTGTTTGGTGGGTGTAAGATTGTCAAATTGAATTGTTGTGATCTGGGAGCGTATTTGGGTACTCTGGTGCAGTGCTTGTGTGCGTAAAACAGTATCAGAACCTGCAATTCTCGCTCAAGCGGGCGGGTCTCGCCTAGGCGAGACTTGCAGGGATTCACCTTCTTAACCTACTCGAGGTTCTCGCCCAGGCGGAGGGGATTGGTTTTGGGCGACACAAACTCTCGCTCAGGCGAGTGTTGTTCGCCTAAGCGAGAAAGGGAGGAGTTGCGCATGTTGAGCGCGACTTCTCGTCCAGGCGAGGAGTTTATTGATTTTGAGCGAATCAGGGTCTCGCCCAGGCGGGACGGCCTCGCCTAAGCGAGATGTCTTGGTTGTGTTTTATGCTTTGTTGTTTGTTAGCTCAGGTGAGATGGAAATGGGTGTTTGGGCGAGAGATGATCTCGCCTAGGCGAGTGGATCTCGCCTAAGCGAGACAACGTGGTGTGGTCACTGGTTTAAGCTCGCTCAGGCGAGGTGAGTTAGCCTAAGCGAGACTGAGGACTTAGCTTGGGCGAGAGGTCCCTAGCTTAAGCGAATTTATGCGAGACACTATGTTTCATGTGTTTGTGAGGGTGTGTTTTGGATGTTTACACCAAGGTAGGGTTGTATATGCATGTGTGTGGTGTTTGGGCTTGAAGGACTAAGTCCAATAGAGGTTTGGGACGTGCTTGGTGGTTTTACACATGATGGGCATGGAACTGGTTGAGTTCCCGTCGGCTACTAATGGGCGAGGAGTCCTTAGTATGGTGATTGCATGTGTCGGGCGCACGATGGGCAAGGAACTGTTATGTTCCCGTCGGCTACTATTGGGCAAGGAGTCCATAGTATAGTGATTGCGTCCATGCCAGGGTCCAAGTGTGAGACTTGGATGTTTTGCTATAGATGAGGAGTCTGTAGGGCAGGACTATGAGCGGGATAGGCTCATAGGGTTGGACCATGAATGAGTTAGTTTCGTGGGAGCACAGGGAAGTCCCAAGACTTAGTTCATGCATATCACTCATGAAGGACTATGAGGTCATGGTTTGGGTGATTTGGCAATTATAAATTTAGTTATGTTATTTTGGGTTGGGAAACATATTTATATCATGTTTTGTTTATATATGTTGTGCATAGCTCACCCTTTCTGTGTGTGTGTGGCGATGATCGGATGACTTGTTATTCGGGAGCAGATGATGTCACAAGTGGGCCAGGAGACACTTAGACGCGGAGCGAGGGCTAGCTGGGGGATAATTTTGTATATGTATATAGATGTTTACATTTTTAGCTTTGAGAAAATTATGTAACCCCTTTGGTAGTCTTTGACTTTTAATTCGGTTTATGAAATTATGGACTCCTGGATTTATGGATTTTAATTTTTAAAGTTTTAAATTTCCCGTGTTTTTGGGAAATGATTCATATTAAATGCAGTACTTGTTGGATTTCCAAATTTTTATTTATTTAATATCAGTAATATTCGTTATGGATGTTACAGTCTTATAGAGGACAACCTTCACTTGTGGTGCCTGGTGGCAGGAAGCTTTCCGCCAGGCGATAGATGCCAAAATAGTGGGTGCTGATGCTTGTGCGCCTGACGGCGTGGGTAGTTTCGCCAGGCAATAACTACAGAGGTATTTCCTGAGGCGCTATGCGCCTGGCGGTACGCGTTCCTCGTCAGGCGGTCTGGAAGCGGCAACGCCTGGCGGTACGCGTCCCCCGCCAGGCGATAAATGCCAAAGAACTAGAGGAATCACGATAAAGCATGAGCTTCCCCTACATAACATTGATAACATTTTTTACACTTACATGTGATTAGATTTGATTTTTTCTTGTCATTCATTTAGGTTCTTGATAGCAACAATATGGTTGAAAGTCAATTTTTGCATGACTTAGCATGGGGTCCAGGGAAAAAAGTTGTTACTTGGCCTATTTATTTTGTCAATGGTTTTAAGTTTCATATAGAAGAATGGAGCATTGGGAAGCAAACAGTGAATTATGGAGTTTGTGTTAAGGGTGATGATCATAGCAAAGATGAAGAAAATTATTATTATGGTATCATAAAAGAGATTATGCAAATTGAATACATTGGAGAACCAACAAAACACTTAGTTTTATTCAATTGCCAATGGTTTGATTTTGAAAGGAATCATGGTGTAAAAGTTCATAAGGAATATGATATTGTTGAGGTTCATTATCGTAGAAGGTATTCAAATTATGATCCTTTTATACTTGCAACAAATGCAATTGAAGTATATTATATGCCTTACCCTAAAAACAATAAGGAAAAGGTAGATTGGTGGGTTGTCATTAAAACAAAAGCGAGAAGTATGGTTCATGATCGATATACACTAGAGGTTGCATATCAAGATGGCCTTTCTAATACTCAATATGTGTCAAATGATGACCTACTTGGTCAATTGAGAGATAATGAAGGTGGACATGAAGAAGTAGCATTCAATGAAGTAGAAAATCATAATGAACATAATAACATGGAGGATGAGACACAATTTACTGAAAAAGAGTATGAAGAGGAGAGTGATTTTGATGGTGAATATATATATGATGATGATGACAATAATGTCAATGATGATCATGAATTTTATCAAGAAAATGATGATGATGATGACAATGATGAATGATCTTTGTATTTTAATTTTAGTAACTATTTAATAAATGTTAGCAAATATTATTGTCTTTTTCATGGCCTTTTGTTATATATATGTGCAATTTGTTTGAACACTTTATCTTCTTATGAATAGATGTCAGACAAGAAGCGAACAAAACTAATTTTGAAAAGTCGTTTAGTAAAGCACCAACTAAATTAGTTACCAAGTAACAACACACTTGGAAAACAAGTTAGACATCTACTGTCTAGAAGTCTTCAAGAACATGTTAGTTCTACTCCTTCATTTGGAGGTCATTTTGGTGAAGCCCCTCTAGTTAGATGACATGTTGGTCCTACTCCACGACATGGAGCAAGTTCTAGTTTTGCTTCTTTTCCAGCTTTAGAAGCGCATCCAACTACTCCACCTGGTGAATCAAATCTTACTCCACCACTTAGAGCATCAAATCCTACTCCACCTAATGTTTCACCACAAAGTCTTCAAGCATCTAGCCCTCGAACACATGAAACATTTTGTTCTCATGGTGATCAAAATGTATCAAAAGGTCAAAGCACTAGTGACAAATCTGTTTTGAAAATTGATGGATATCGGTAAATGACTTAAATTTTAACAATGTTAAATTTTGTTTAAATTTTATATATAACATGTGTTTATAACTGCAAGATTTTTGTAGATTCTTGCCTTCGTACTTTGTAGCAAATGCCATTGGTGATATCTTCAAAAGCCATTATACTGAAGCATGACCCTCATGGAAAAAGGTCCCTGAAATAAATAGAGACATGTGGTTCAAAGAGTTCATGGTATGTATAATATTTAACCTTAAACTTGATTTGTATTTCTAGTTTTAATATAGTTCTAACCTTTTTTTTTCTTATTTCATTATAGAGAAAATACACTTTTTTCCCACCTGATGACAAGTTGGCAAGAAGAAACTTTGAAATGCGAGGTGCAAACATATTGAAAAGTTCATTAAATAAAGCTCGCAAAAATATGAGGAAGCCTAAGTGGCTTGCGGAAGATGTATGGGATAACTTATGCCAACATTGGGGATCAAAACCATTTAAAGTGAAAAGTTTTATTGCAAAAGCAAATCAAGCTTCAAATAATCAAGGATTTGGTGTTTCACTCCATACTGCTGGCTCTATTAGTACTTCTCAGCATAGAGAAAATATGGTAACTTATTTTTATGGTTTCCTCTTTAGAAAATGTAGTAAATTATTAGCACTCTATATTTGTAATGAATGTCCAGGTTTGTTTGTTGATTGTTATCCTACAACACCATCCAAGTTATATTATAATACTAAAAGTATTGGGTTTGTTTACTCATGTTAATGAGAAACTTCTACATACCTTAGTTTCAATTTGGTTGCATGGTTGTTGTACGACTTGTTGCATTACCAAAATTCAGAAGTAAATATCGATTTTGTTTGTATCTATGGATTAATATTCTTTATTCAATTCAGATATAGATTGGGAAACCTTTTTTTGGTACGTATTTTAAATTAGTATATTTGTTCATTTTATCTTAGACAAAGTTTAATGGCAAATCTCCTACACCATCAGAGTTGTTTCGTCATACACACTAATGGAAGAAGGACAAAAGTTGGATGGATCAAAGATCAGCACATGCAGATGTAAGTCATAAATAAATATAATATGTCACATTGTCTAACATTAATGTCTATATTTTTTCCAATGTATTACCATTTTTATTTTGATGTTTATATAGGAAGAGTTCACCCGTATATGGGAGGAAGCATCCTAATCAGCATCTACTACAAGAGTATCTCCACCTAATCAATTACAACTTTGGTGTAAAGTTGCTGGAATTAACAAAGGCAAGGTGTATGGGCTTGGATCTGAGTCAACCAAAGTGATTGGGAGACAGCCATATCAAGATTCTACATCTTCATCTGTGCAAGTCATGAGAAAGGAGATTGAGCAGTTAAAAAATGAATTGTTGGCAGTTCAAACCGAGAGGGATCATTTTCATGATAGAATGCTCAATAACAAAAAGGAAATTCAGCAAAATAACAAAATGTTGCATCTATTGATGGAGAATATGAACTTTCAACCTCCTGAAATATGACTTGAAACTTTATTCTGCATACCTAGATTTTATTTTATTACTATTGTATTGTTTGTATTCAACTCTAGTTGTGTAACAAGAACCCTTTTTTGGATGATTGTATTGTTTTGAAACATATTTAAGTGAAATTAGGTTGTGATGAAATTGTGCAATATTACATCATATTTTAAATATATATATATATATATATATATATATATATATGTGTGTGTGTGTGTGTGTGTGCAATATTTATTAGGTTTATATTAGAAACTAAAAATTGGAAAATAAAATTAGTGATTGATTTCAAAATTTCAAAATCAGTCACTGATTCGGTCACTAGTTGTATCATAAATACAGTCATCGTTTCAGTCAAAAATTCGATCACTAATTCAGTCATAGATTCGGTCATAGATTCAGTCACAGATTCGGTCACATATTTGGTCACACATGCGGTTACAAATTCGGTCACATATTCAGTCACTAATTCAGTTACTGATTCAATCACTATAAATCAGTGACGAACAAAATAGTGACCGATTTTACTAGTCACTAAATTAGTTACTATTTTCATCAGTGACCGATTTTAGTCACTTAGTGACTGAATTTTCGATCACTCTTTCTGGGTTTTCTTGTAGTGATCTTTGACTATTAGGGATTATATTTTATTGGTCATGTACCAATGTCCAATACATATGAGTACATCTTGGTAGCTATGGACTATGAATCCGAGTGGATTGAAGTTGTAGACGTCCAAAAAGCTAATTCAAAGATAGTGATGAAATTTCTGAAAAGAAATCTTTTCTTGCAGATTTGGCTTGCCAATGGTACTTATTAGTGATGGTGGTACTCATTTCTATAATGAACAACTTAAGATGGTGATAGAGCATTACAATGTGAAGCATAAGGTTGTAACACCATATCACCTCAAACCAATGGGCAAGTTGCGGTGTCTAACAAAGAGTTGAAGATAATTCTAGAAAAGATAATTACCAATTCAACGAAGGATTGTTCTGCAAATTAGATGAGGCATTTTGGGACTATAAAATAACTTTAAAAACATCAATAAGATTGACTCCCTTCCAGTTGGTCTATAGGAAGGCTTGCGATTTGTTATTGGAGCTTGAGCACAAGGCATTGTGGGATTTGAAGACCCTCAATTTTGATTTGAAGCCTGTTGAAGAAAGGAGAAAGTTGTAGATACATGAGCTTGAGGAATTGAGATTGCAAGACTATGAATCTTCCAAGATCTACAAGAGCAAGGTAAATTAGTATCATTATAGGAAGATCGAAAAAAGGGAATTCAAGCAGGGTCTAGACCTTTTATTGTCAAAGATGTGAGACCATATGTAGCATAGAGCTAGAAGGCCCAAAAAATAAGAGAAGTTGGGTAGTGAATGGACAAAGGGTGAAGGCATATCAAGGTGGTGACTTTGAAATGATACTAATATCATGGTGGTGAATTGCATCCTAGAACTTGATGATCATTGAATGGTACATGCATCAAGCAAATGACGTTAAACAAGCACTTTTGGGAGGCACCCCAAGTTGTTTATATTGTGCATAGTTGTCTTTTAATACGTAGTATTAGGATGTATTTAGTTGTAGTTCATGCTAGTTGAGAAATGTCGAGAGAAAGTAAGAAGAATGGTTGAATTGAGTTTTAACTGAAAATAACTATTTGGCGCTTAAGCACCAACTTTGGCGCTCAATCGCAACAAACAAATTTTGAAAAGGCAAGTGTTGAAAGGCTTTTTCAGTCGCATTTAAGGTCAGCAAAAATTTCCAAAATTCCCCGAATGTAAAATAGGGAAACCTTGGGCATCGAATGCAAGGAAATGGTCTGTATTAAGCTTTAGTTTGTATAGTTTGTCTTTTCTAAAACAAATGAAAATGCAATGAGGAAAAATATAGATAGAAATATAAAACAAAGCATTAGAGGAACCAAGTTCAGACAACACAAAAGAGATTTTTTAAATCACAAGATGATATAGAGACCATGTCTAAGTTGATCAAAGAGATCTGAATGTTGAAATTGATGATTCAATCAATCAAGAGATTATCAAATTACCAAGCTATGAAGATTGTGCAACTAGGATCCACATTATTAGAAGGTATTCTGATTAAAGAAAATATCAAATTTGATTGAATATTTGACTTAATAAATATCAAAAGAAATATTTTTTGTTGTTATATATTTATCAACTAATTAATCATGAGAAAGAAAAATACTGTATTGATCAAATACTGTAAGAGAATCTTTAGAAGATTGAAGTCGTAATGCAATGAAATTCAAATTGTTGAATGGTTGAAAAAGGAGAGAAGTGATAATTCACAGGAAGCAATATACTTTGAATGAAATATCAAGGACTTTCAGATGAAGAAAGAAGAAGATATTTGAAGATATGCTCAATTGAATATGCATCAACAATAAAATGGCACAACTCGCTATAAGTATTAAGACCAATATGATGAAGACAAGAAGAATACAAGAGCAAAATATATAAGTGTTGAAACACAATCAAATCAATTATTGATGAGAAAGAAGAAAGAGAGAATATTTTGAGAGCATTAGAGTCAAATTCATTTTTGTATAAAGTGATAACCATTGTAATTCTTCACATAGTGAAGTATACCTTATGAGTGTGATTGTACTCTCTTGCATGAGAGATTATTTTGTTCATTGTAATTGTAAGTTTTCTATCTTAGGGAGAGATTGAGAAGGACATATGGAGAGGCAAAAGTCGTTATGACCAGGTTTATACTTTTGTTTCTTGGAGAAGATTAAACTTGTGATACCTGGAGAGGTTGATACGAGTTGTAACCTGACGAGGTTTAATAGTATAGGAGATATTCAACAATCACAATTAAAGATTTTCAATTGATTTACTACTTACTTTCACAAATATCTTTATTCTCTCCCCTAAAGTTATTCTCATTGCATACCATTATTCTCGTTAACATGTTACTTGTTCTATTCTTCTTGGTCGTGGGACAAACTTTTTTTTCTATTAAGGCCCAGGGATAAAAGAATTAGACTAAAACAATGTTAGAAAGAGTCAATTTGTAATTAAATCACGCAAAAAGTCAATTTCATAGCGTTAACAACTGTCTCCAAATTCTCCTAAAACACAAGATGTTCAATCTACTAGGTATTACTCAAGTACAAGCCAAGAAATGAAATACATCACAAATACACCAACATACCTCAATACTCAGATTTGTAATTAAATTACTAAAAGTTCATGCAAGGTTATTGTAAAAGGAAATCACTCAAAATGCCATAAAAAAGGGCATCCTTAAAGATAGACGGCCAACAAAACATCATACTAACATTTACAATTAAGTTAAAATACTCCATTAGTCTACGTTTTTTTTTATCAAAATCTCAAATTGGTCCCTAGATTTTTTTTTTTTTAGTTTCAATTAGGTCCATATTTTCAAAATACGTAACAATTAGGTTCATTTTGTTAGTATGGTGTTAACGACGTTAAGGATGTGTCACGTATTAGCTCCTCATTTTTTTTTGAATTTTTTTATATTTTTGAATTTTTTGAATTTTTGAATTTTTAAAAATTATTTATGCCATGTGTTACATCAGTATTGTGCTACATGTCAAGTTAATATGGTGACACGTGTCAAGTCATTGTCTGAATCTTAATTTGGTTCATATATTTGTTATTTTGATTCCATATCAATCCATAATTTTTTTAAAAACTTCCAATTTCATCCTCTCTAAATTGAGATCAAATTTAACTTTTATATAAATATTATAATCATATTTTTATTAAATCTAAAAAATTGTGACCGAAATAGAATAAAAAAATTAACGAAATTCAATCTAAAAGATTAAAAGTCACATGTTATCTCATAACAAAACTCTCAAAAAGGACAACTCAATTTGACCTCATTTAATATAAAAGGTCCTATTTATACAATAATATCGTTATAACTAACACATATGAAATGTGTCTAGACAAAAAAAGAAGACCGATAAACAATGTTTCTTGTTACTACATTGAAGTCACTTTCACCATATGGTTCAAGTCTTAATAGACCTAAGAAATTACATCTCAACATTGAACGGTCTAACATAATTAGATTATCCAAAAGCCTTTGAACAATACTTTACCAAATCAAATTTCACAAAATATAATTTAAGAAAAAAAAGGTTCTATGTTGTAATGTTTGATAAATATAAATATAAGTAATATTTCAATTTCAATACCCACAAATTAATTTTATTCATTATTATAATTAAGTAATTTAATATATAAAAATAAAAAGTCATTTATTTTATTCAATTAGAGATATTAATTAACTTGTTAAACACTTGGATAATATATTATATTATAGAAGGAAAATTGATTTTGTAATTTTGTAAGAGAGTTGCTAACTTTAGATGAGGTGAATGCAATTTTGATATAGATGTTTGTCTAACAGAAGAAGTGGCTTTGTGATTGGTTGGCGCAGCCGTCAGTGTGGACTTGAAGATGCAGTAAAATATAAGGCATTGGCATGTTTGCCATACCGATAGGGAAGCCATATTTGCACATTATTTTTTCACACCACTTCACTCCGATCAATTCTTATATAACAATTCAGTGCCTGTGAAACTTAGAAACAGAAGGCCACTTCCATTTTTCTAAAATGTAAGTCACATGCCCAAAGCTCAAAACTCAAAAAAAGCTACTTTTTCTAAGGACCACCCATCACAGCTGGCTAGCTATAGAAGCTAGTAGTTAGGTAAAGGACATGCTATGCTATTGAAAAGGATATGAAATTTGGTTTTTTTATTTTTTCATTCTCTTTTTAATCTTTGGGAAGTATATACTTTGAGAGGAAAGAAAAAGTGAGAGGATAAAAAATGAAAATAATGAAATGAATATAAGAATTAAGACGTGAAAAGATGATAGTTAATTTTGTAAGGAATTTTATCTGGGCACTGTGCATGTGCAATTTCTCAATGAACGCACTATGCCTCGTGGATTCCAACAATGCAACGCATAAACTGAAGGCACGGGTTGAAGGGGACCGTCAACAGTGGTTGAATTTTTTGTTAGGGCTACCATGTACCAAAAATTAATATACTAAGTTAAGAAGCTTTTTACAAATAAGTTTTCAGTTCAAAAGGAAACATTAAATATAGAGAAAACATTGTAAATGATAGTGTTTTATGTAAAATATCTAATTAAATACCATTTTCGGAAAGAGAACACTATTTTCTGACAATACTATTTTTAAAATAAGATAAACATAAAATAAAATGCTTTTTCATCACTAAAGTTCTATAAACTATTTCTTTTTTTTTTCTAACCAAGTTTTAAGCTACGGCTTTATCACCGGCTGATTTTGATTAAAATTTTTGGAGAGTAAAAATAGTATATCTAAAATTTATATATTTAATATTTTTATTATTATAAAAGAAATTACACTATTTAAATGATTATCCATCATTTTTTTATATTTTTGAACTTATCAAATAATTCAATCATAAATAAATTTTTTAGCTATTTTTTCTAATATAAATAATCATATTATTTGTAAAATATTTATTTTCTAGTGCACAGATCAATTCAAAAGTCATCACAAGTAGACATGTCAAACTGAGCCAATCTGATTCACACAGGTTGGCTCACCACAAGTCGGGTTGAAAATAAGTGAACCCAACTCGACTCACTTTATGGTGAACCAGAAACTTTGTAACCCGGCTCAACCCACCACGGGTTGGTGGATTAAGTGGGTTGACTCACCAATTCACATAAAAAAATTATTTATATATTTATTTTTAAATATTCATATATTTAAATAATTTTTTAAGCAATCCATGAGATGACAATCATAGTAAAATCAAGAACCAATGTCTTCATCATGCCCATCACCAATATATGATAAATTATTTCCTAGAAAGTGTCCATATAGTCCAAGAAAACATGGTTAATGTTACATATTTTATGTCCTACTATTCAACAAAATATAAATAAAAAAACTATACATTTTTGTCATGCTAATTTAGAAAAAAATGTTTATAAGACAATTTAATTGAGTAATTTACTATAAAGATTATAGTTAAAGATTAAAGTATCAATGTATATATCTTGACAATCAAATTAATTAAATGTTCAAACTATTCAAATATTATTGAGCAACATTTTAGCATTTAAAAATATGAAATTGTGAACCTATATAATTAGGGATAATAAATAATTATTAAAAAAAATTGTAAAAAAATGTTGGTAAGTTAAGTGAGCCGGGTTGAGTTCAAACCACTTTTAAAAAAAACTTAATTTTTCTCAACCCATCCTGGCTCAAGCCTGTGGTGAGCCGGGTTGACTCACGGGTTGAAATCCATTTTGACATCTCTAATAACAAGCATTTCATTTCATTGTTATACGATGAACAACCATATTGTCATGTTTTGATCTTCACTCCTCTTTTATCAATTTTAAAAAATGAACTTATTCTTGTTTTTCATCAATATATCTATTTAAAAAACAAATTTAAGACTAAGAAATAATTTATCATAATATAATCAAAAATTGAGAGACATAATTACTGAAAAATTATGATAATCATTAAAAACTGTCTATAAAAAATAGCATAATATATTACTTGCTCTTTTATATTCATAAAAAAAATAATATACAAAAGAGTCGTGAGATAAAAAATAATGTTGAATACTACTACCTAATTTAAAAAGATACATATAATTTAAAGAATTTAAAAACATATATAATTTAAAAAAAATTAAACACAAATAATTTTAAAAAAAATGAAAAAGTTAAAAAAAATTAAAATTAATAAAAAATTGAAAAAGTTTAGAGGACCATGACCCCACCTGCTCTGCTCCGCCACTGTGCTTCATCCTCATTTCTCACCACCTGTTTAATTTATTGTCACAATTCATACATTTCTTTAATTTTCCTTCGCGAATGTGGTTATGATGAGGTCACGGTGACGCGGTTTACTATGATTATATATATAAAGAAAAATTCAACCTGATCTTAGTCCCTTTCACATACACCGTTATAAATATATGAAATACATTAAATGTGTGTCCATGTGAAACAAATATCCCATTCTATGTCTCATGTGGTTATGTTCATTCAAAATTTCAAATTGGTATGAACGATTATGCGCCACTATATCCCACCCAAAGATTCTTAAACTCTCGTGTGTTTTTTAATCAACGTTATTATTCTATGCACACATGAATTTTGGTTTTAGGCTTCTAAATATGTGTGTACATAATTAATAAATAAATAAATTCTGTACACTTTATTAACATGGTTAATGTAAATTTTGTGTCTGTCGGTCTGTATGATTTGATCAATATTTATAAATTTTATTTCAACTTAATTTTGTTAAATTTTAGAATTTATTTCATAATAACATATTTCAAAAGTTTACAATTTGCGTTTACTACAATTGCATTTTAGTTGAAAATATTTCCACGCTCGGAATAGTAGTCCAATATTAAATCAAGTGTGTGTGTGGAAAATAAGAATTCAAGATCCATGGAATATGGACATAGAAGATTAAGTCTAGAATACAACAGTTTATAATAAGTTCAAGGATCAATTCAACCCAAATATATAACCGATTCTAAGTTCCGTCATATTTTTAATGTAACAGAACATATTTTTAAGTAGCACTCACAGACATTAAAGATTTACTGTCTGCTAGTTCAGAATTTAATTTTAGGATAAATAAATTCTGAACAAAAATTGAGTGTAAACAGATTGAAAAATAAGTTGTAATTCAATTATCAAAAATCGAATTATTATTTTTTTTCCAACCATTTTTTTGTCCCTTTCAATTTCAACCTGATCAAAGAAAGAGACTATTAATTATTCCAATCACTCAAATAGAAGTTTTAAAAACACACAGCTCTACTCCAATCTTATCAAAACTGACTAAGCAAAGATATTCAAACTGAATGGTTAAATAAAAGTCAAACAAAGTTTAATGTAGAAGGAAACCACATTAAATGAGATATAAGTAAAACCACCATCAATTACACTTAATCCCTCCATATGAAATATAATTAATATAATAAAAGACACTTGACTATAGGTGTTTATGTTTGGTATTGTTAAGAAGACACTTGACTACATGTTTAGAAAAACATATATGTGTATCATTTTTTGAAGTCTAATTTCAAGTAATAATTCTATCTAAGATACTTTGAATTTATAATATTTAATTTTTTTTTGGATTTGTTGAAGGGATATTTCTAAACGGTAACACATTACATTATCTAATCGTAATTACGAAGAAACAAAGATGTGCTAATAATTGTATATTATATAGAAAATGTTTTTGTTATATTTAAGATGTGTCCAACATGTGAGTGAAATGGGTTTTAAATGAATGTGGTTATATAGGACGTCTATTTTAAACTTTTAAAATTTTAAATGTCACTTAAGACACTCGTGAGTTGTGGTTCAACACCAATTTTGGACTTAAGCCACAAACTCTGTTTTTACTCAAAATTTTAAGCATTTTCATTTTTTTTTCAGTTTCTCCAACATTCTTGCACATTTTCTCATCTTATTTTCATAAATGCATCCTAATTAATTATATATGTAAAAATTATGTAATGCATGAATGATGCTAATTTATTTATGTTTATTTAACGTCATTAGCTTATCGCTTTATTCATTATGAGTCATTCAACACTATCTTTGTGGTGTTTCTTGGGAAATCACCACCCTGACCTCCTTCAACCTTTGTCCATTGACAAGCCAACTCCGTTTGGTCTCTTGGTCTTCAATTTCAATTGCTCCATGTTGTTTCACTGGCTTGACAATGAATGGTCCAAACCACTTTGACTTCAATTTTTCTAGAAACCGCCTCAGTCTGGAGTTAAAGAGCATAACCAACTGGTTAAGTTTGAACTCTCTTTTTAGAATTTTCTTGCCATGATAAGCTTTCATCTTTCTCTTGTAAATGCTTGCTGATTCATAAAATTGCATTCTCAGTTCCTCCAATTCGTGAATTTGAAATTTCCTCTTTACACTACCATCCTTCAAGTCAAAGTTAAGAGTCTTTAAGGCCCAAAAATCCTTGTGCTCACTCCACTGGTAGATTACAAGTTTTCGCATACACTAATTGAAATGGAGTCCTTCTTATGGAAATCATGAATGTTGTCCTATAAGCTCACAAAGTGTCATCCAATTTTAGAGACCGATATTTCCTTGAGCTAGGAATTATTTTCTCCAAGATCTTCCTGAGTTCTCTATTTGAAACTTCAGTATGGACATTTTTCCTGTGGGTGATAAGATGTGGCCACCTTGTGCTTGAAACTGTAATGCTCAAGCACATTCATAAGCTACTTGTTGTAGAAATGGCTTACTCCATCATCTAATAGAACTCTTGGTGTACCAAATTTGCAGAAAATGTTTCTTTTGAGGAATTTAGTGACTGTTCTTACATCATCCTTTTGGGCAGTAATTGCCACCACCCATTTGGACACAACAAGAATATATTCATTTGAGTGTGACATAGGCAGGACAAACAAAGTCCATATCCCAACATTCAAAGATTTTAACCTCAATTATGCCCTACAAAGGTAATCCCTGCCTTTTAGATATGCTACCAGTCCTTTGACACTTGTAACAACTCTTGTAGTACTCATAAGCATCCTTGGATAAGCTAGGCCAATAAAACTCTTATTGTAACAATTTAGTACTTGGTCGGTCACCATTAAAATGTCCCCTATAAGGTAAATTATGGCAGTGCCAAAGTATGCCCTTTATTTGAGCTCTAAAAACACACCTGCACCAATCTTGAATAGGTAAGGGTTATCCTAGACAAACTAGTTAGCGACCATGATCAACTTTTGCCTATGGTGCCACGTGAATTTATTTGGAATGGCTTCAACAACTTTATAGTTTGTTATATCACCAAACCCTGGTTTTTCCTTAAGTACGAAAAATTTCTTATCAGGGAACTCCTCTTGAATTTCCAACTCCATGCTAGTTATCTCATCATTTTCCAACCTAGATAGATGATTAGCCACATGATTTTTACTACCTTACTTGTCTTTTATCACCAAATCAAACTCTTGTAGAAGTAAGATCCATCTAATTAACCTTGGTTTTGAGCTTGATTTCTTCATCAAATACTTGATTATTGCATTATTTGTGTAGATCACAATCTCAGGCACAATTACATAAGGTTTGAATTTCTCCAAACCATAGACAATTGCTAACATCTTTTTTTTTATGGTTGCGTAGTTGACTTGAGCTTCATTTAGAACCTTGCTTGCATAATGTATAACATGAAATTTGTTCTCTTATATTTGTTGCAACACAACTACAACAACATAGTCATTAGCATCACACATCATCTCAAAATTAAAATTTCGTTCTTGTTGTGTGATAATTGGAGTTGAGGTGAACTTGTGCTTAAGCAACTCAGAAAGCTTCTAAGCACACTTGATCAAATTTCAATTTAATATCCTTGACCAACAAATTGCTCAAGGGTTTAACAATATTTGAAAAATCCTGTATAAATCTCCTATAGAATCCAACATGGCCTAGAAAGCTTTGTACTCCTTTAACATTAATAGGTGGAGGAAGCTTGGAAATTACCTCTACCTTGGTTGGATCTACTTCAATTCCTCGTTCATATATCTTATGGCCTAAAACAATTCCTTCTTTTACCATGAAATGACATTTCTCCCAATTGAGCACCAAATTGGTCTGTATACACTTTCCTAATACAATATTGAGGCTTTTTAAGCATGTATCAAAAGAATTACCATGAAAAAAGAAAAATCATCCATGAATACCTCAATATTATTCTCAACCAAATATGAAAACATACCTAGCATACATCTTTGAAAGGTAGTTGGTGCATTCACTAGTGCAGGAAGGGACTTTGGCAGCGGTTGTTTTTAATATTCTGCACCGGTTCGGGAACCGAAGCATATTGGGACGAGGCCAAAAGAGCATAGCTTTTGGTCTCGGTTAAGAACCGAAGCCATAGAGGCCCCTTCTGCCTCGGTTCAATGGAACCAGAGGCCATAGAGCCCAGCCTTTTGGCCTCAGTTTTCGTTCCACCCGAGGCCATATGGGCTTTTTTTTTTAAATTCGATAACCTTTGGCCTCGGTTTTCACTGCACCCGAGGCCATATGTGCTTTTTTTTTATAAATTCGATACCCTTGATGTTGTAAATAGTGGAACGAGACTGCTGCACCCACTTTATGACCCTCATAAGCTTATCCTTCGTTGTTGCGCCAACACGGCAACCTGTTACCAACTCTTCAACAGCTGCATTGAACCAAATTATAAAAATCAAAACCTTTTAAAGCATAGAGTAACATATTGTATTCGCATTCAATAATTCTGCACATCAAATAGTATGTCACATCTACATGGGAGAGTAGAGAGTTCTAGCAGGACTAGCTCAATCGAATGGTAAAAA
>Ga0209589_1002748_pt1 | contig 30652 bp, 13 predicted proteins | sample CowpeawhiteBW_FD_187525 | JGI IMG/M metagenome (GOLD analysis project Ga0209589, IMG submission 187525) | Root nodule microbial communities of legume samples collected from California USA - Cow pea white BW (SPAdes) (version 2) | ecosystem: Host-associated > Plants > Roots > Nodule | place: USA...
TATATATATATATATATATATATATATATATATATATATATATATATAATTATAGTTATAGTTATATTATTTTATGTGTCTATTTTTATTTTATCAGTGAGATTGATAAAATATATACATTTTAAATTGATTATTTTATTTTTCTAAAATTATTAATTGAGATCCCCATAGCTTATATACATGACTTTATATGCATTACATAACATAACAAATTTAAAGTTAAAACAACACATTTAATTCTACGAAAAAAAAAATTTAAATTTTTTTCTATTTTTAAATTCGTCTTTTTTTCTTTGTAAGATTTTATTAGTTTGATTTTAGTTGGAGTGTCATCAAAATTTAGATATTATCACGATGAGTACTTCTCAGTTGATGTCAATAAAAGTATTCTTTTATTGTTGTTATATATATGAGTTTTTTTTTTTTGTGATTTAAATTGTTAGCATTTTGTGTGTGTATATTAATATATATTTTTTCATCGATATTAGTTCGAGTTCGATTACTTAATGTTAAAGATACTATTTTTCTGCATATGTGAATTAGAATTTTTTCAACATATGATTGTTGTTATAAGTTTTTTTTTTTATCTTCTATAATAACTTTTTTTTTTATCATCAACAATTATTTTTTATCAATAGTTTACTAGGATTAATTTTTTAATGTTATTCGGTATTAATTATAATTATTTTTTTCTACCACTATCAATTTGTTAAATTTGTCAGCCGATATTGATAAAAAAAATTAGCAAAAAAATCAAACTCTCATTATTATATAATTAACTTTAACAATGTTAAATAATTATAACCGAATTGAAAAAATCTCGGTTAAAGTCAATTAACAACATTTCTTACAAATATATATATAAGATTAATTAAAATTGAATATACAAGATATTAATATTTATTTTTAAGTTTTTGATAATGATTTAATATTTAAATAATTACTTTAATTTAGTAGCAATTAAAACATGTTTATATCAATAAAAGAAACTAAAATTTACTAAATTGGAATTATTTTATTTAGAAAAAATCAAATTTAATATATTTAAATACGTTGTAGATTTTAAAAATATATATTATATACCTATTAAGCTCACTCGCAAGTTTTAAATTTTATTATGAGAATTGGAAGAAACAGTTTTGTTTCCAACTTTGACAATAAGTTTTGCTTAGATTGTTAACAATTATCGAGAAATTATGACCTAAACTAGATGATACCAATAATCTTATCAAGATGTAGTTATTCAAATAAATTATGTTAAACAGGGGATTTATGAAGTGATGAGATGAAATTTTAATAGTGCTGCAAAAAATCATGCCTCATCTACTTTTAGCCTTTATTATTATATATTATATAATAAGAATTAATAAGTAGTAGCTTTTTATTACTGCAATATTAGACCATGCTTACGTAACTGTGTTTAGATGTAATGTTATCTTAATTGCATGCACACTCCTAATTAATTACCTCAATAATAAGAGCACTGAGAGAAAACCCAAAATAGTATATATTCCCATCCACTAGTCTTTCTGCACCAACATAAGCATCTACAAAATAATTCAACTTTTCAGACACTTTTTCATTAGTATCCTAAGCAAATCCTTCACTCTCTTCTACACACCAAAACATCAAATATAAAAATAGACCATTTAACCTTTTTTTCTGTTTCGGTAAATTATTTTAATTTAAAAACTAAAATTGTTTAAAATATATTCTTCAATAAACTTATTTGTTATTGAACATGAAAATTGTGTTTAGAACTTATTTTGCACATGTTCTTACTCCTATGCGTAGGCATGTAATGTAACCCAAACAAGCCTAAAAAAACATTTCCGCACGTGTAGGGTGTTCTCTGTAAACTAAAATAAATGAATTGTTAATGTGACTTTAGGGAGGCAAATCGAATGAAAACAATTGCATATAAAAGGATTAAATTGTCTTAATTATGTTCAAATTACGAATCCCAAGGGTGATGTTTTACTTAATTAAATAATGAAGACAAGGCTGCTTCTTAATTTTCTTTTAAGGTTTACAACGCTTGGAAAAATTCAACCAAATTTACCAGTTTTACTTGGACATCTTGAGTGATGATTGGACAACTTATTTATTAGACCTTTCTAAAAATAATATAATAATTACAAAGAAAGGGGAAATTGACCTCCATTAATTGATTTCTAAAATTAGTGGATCTCTAATGTTACGTGTCGTTTGTCCACGTAAGATTGGAGGGGAACCGGCATAGCGGGTTGAGAAATGACACGTGTGAGTGTAGGAGAATGCCGACAGTCGCTATCAGAGAGAAGGAGTGTGAGCGATGCGAAGTTTGTGACCGGTGGCACTGGTATTAATGGTTAATATTTATATTTATTTAATTGGATATTTTATAATTGTAGCACTATTCTTTACTTGGTTTTCACCCAAGGAAACGGATAGGGTGTGGACATGTCTTGATGCTGCTTATATAGGCTTTTAGGTTCCATCATGCAGACAACACTACCTATTCTATTCTACTCTCATTTTTTATTTTTCTCTTTTTTCTTTCAATTCTTTACACATTATCACAACTAGTTCCTTCCTTATACCAGTTGTATTAAAATAGTTAATGCAACAAAAGAAGTCACTTATGGGAAAAAAATAATTAATCTAGGCTATCATATAGCACAACATTGTCAAAAGCAACTAAGTCATTAGCTAAACTTGTGGTTCAACTCAAAATTTCACATTTTTTATACATTTTAGATTTATTAGCTATTGATATATCTTTTATTTAAATAAATTATTTTAATTATCATCAAATATAAAATTTATTTAAATGTTAAATAATTATTAATAATTAAAAATACTAATATTGATAACTTTTTTAGTCAACTTGATATTATTATATTTTTTAAATTTCCTTGAATTTTTTTCAGCTGATATTGACAAAATTTTCTTCTTTATATTTGTTAGATTGATATATTAATGTCAATAATAATTATTTATACTAACGTTAATTGAAATTATTTTTACGAAATTGTTGGTCGAAATTTATTTTCTGATGTTTAAATTGATGCCGACTGAAAAATTTTCTCGACTTAACAGAAGAAGGTATTACCTAATAATGTTCGCCAAAAATTTTCATAATTTGCATTACAAAAATAATTCTAAGAAAATACTAATAAAAAAATAACATTAGTGTCAATAATACAAGATAACATTACAAACATCAATAAAATAAATTTAATTCATATATATCAGAATTAAACATTGATCGAGAAACGGTCTAACTAATACCAAATATAAAATAACATTGTTCTGCAATGAAGTAATTCAAAAGATTAAAAAACAAATATTGTTAGAATTAATTAAAAATAATCATTCAAAACATGTCGCATTGTTAACCAAACAGCAACACTCTAAATAAAAAAAACTACTCAATCAAAAGATAATTAGACAGAGTATAATAATAAAATTCATAATAAGGAGAGTAACTCAGAATCGATTTCTCACAAGTTCGTGTAAAACACACACACTGACAAATGGTAAACACATACAAACAATAACAATGACAGTGCAAAAATGTTGATGAAATAATAGGGTAAAAGTGATGTCGAATCAAGGGTGAGAATGATGACAACTTGAGATTTTAGATTGACAAAATATTTCCATATCACAAATTAAATGTTAAATAAATTATTTATTTTCTTTTTTTGAAACATAGGACTAAACAAGTTTATGTTTCCCGAAAACCTAAATTACGATTTGTTAAGAAATACTTGTCTAAATTTTGATTTGTGCTCTTTTCATTCTCTTTATTCCGTATATGAACTAATTTTTGAGCTCCAATGATTAGCCGACAATTTCCACTGTTCCTCTGGCGTCTGTCGTAGGGATGATTGAAAGAAAAATATGGTTTTCTAATAACACAAGTTGAAACTGAAATTAAAAAGAAGAAATATAAATTTAATTAATATATTAGAAAGATAATGAATATTATGTTGAAAAATAAGGTTAGTTTTGATTAGGATATTTTGAGCATAGGTAGTAGGAATTTAAAGGTTAGAATAATGTACTAAAAATAAGAAGAAATGGGTCCATGGGTGATAAGTGTATGGACTATAATGAAAGAAGGATTTGTGTTAAGGGAAAGAAAGTGAGAATTGAAATATAATATTGATTGATGTATACATTGTTAAAATTTGATGAAAAGAGTTTTAAGCATCATGATGAGCCATTTTCTTTGATAATGACTCTGTAGCTAATCTTCCTTTGCAATTTGCTTCACCTTCAACAATACCTACTGCTACTGCCTTATTGTTATCCAAAATATTCTCTTTTGTTTCTTTCAACCTTTTGTTTTGACTTTTCAAGATTTGCTTCGATATATTGCGCTACCAAAGTAATGTTTTTTTATACAACTATTCATTCACCAAGCATCTTCTTTCAATTATATTAATCACAATTAAAATATACTTTGCATTACCGTAGAATTAAATTACCATAAAAATATGCCTTTTTTTATATTATTGTAAAATTAGACATAGGTTATAGACTGATGGTTAGAGAAACATTGAATCTTTGAACTTGATCTTGTTAGTATCCTACAATTATAAGAGCTTTTTTTTTTTGTTTGATGAGCCTGAAAGTTACATTTAAAATTTCATACTAAAAGTAATTTATAAATATTTCTTTTAACTTATGGAGACTTTGTTTTAATAATAAACTCCTAAAAAAAAAAGAAATCCATTAATTTCATTCGTAAGCATCCCTCTTTAGTAATAAACTTTTAAATTGAAATAATTTAGTTCTTCCTACAATTTACAGCCTTAATAGATTGATTAGTTCTTTTATATGTATTATGAATATGATATTGTGTTATTAGAAGATATTGGTGTGTTCACCTATAACATATATAATGTGGTATTATCATGATGGATTTGACCTTTCTATTTTTTCTTTCATTTTATCATTTTGACTTTTCTATTCTTTGTGTGTCAATTAATTTATTTATTCATCTATAGGTCGGTTATAAGTAACATTTTTAATCAAAAAGTAAAAACAAAAATAGAAACACAAGTCTTTAACCCCTAATTCTCACTCTAAAAATCATATATTATATTTATATTTATTTCTCTTTTATTCTCTTATATAAAATCTCATAGTTATAAATTATGAGCTTATGACATTTAACTGATACCTAACTGAATGTATGTAAATGTATATATAGTTATGTGCTTCTATAAAATATAATATATATATATATATATATATATATGTTTTTTTTTTATCAAAATAAGTAAAATAAAAATGTTTGGAAAGAAGACTTCATTTTATAAAAATCATGTTCCAAACAGAATTAATTTTAAAAATAAACTAATTTTTTATCAATAAACATAACATTAGTTTGATTAAAGTTTTCGTATAATTTTATTTTTGATATATTGATTATCAATTTATTAATAAATTTTATGACTATTTTATAATATTATTGAACACACCAATGACTTCTACCTTAATTAACATATATATCACAGATAAACTAAGGATGAACCTACAAGATTATCTTTGATTAAGTAAAGTTAAGCACGTGGTTATAAAAATTACGCAGGTATAATGCAGTGAATACGTCATCATGTTCACAGTAATTGATATTTATAATAAGGACAAAGATCCACCACTTCTCTAACAATTGGATCCCTCATCCTGTCGCAATCTAAAAGCTGGATCATTGCAATGATTTCTTTCAATATTTTTTTCAAAACCACTACCAAGTGCTCTTAGCACGATCATCATGAAGTTTATTTTTTTGTTTCTGTTGTTATTTCAAATTAATTGAGTTCAAGTATCTCCTCTGCAGCTTTAAAGATATCTCCTTATTCTGCTGCATTACTATTTCCCCTTTAGTTTAAATCAACCCATCTAACACAAAAGTTATGAAAAATGTTAAACTTCTAACTCACTCCTCTTCTAGTATATAATACTAAAATACAATCTGTGTCTGGTTTGCGGTTGTAAGTAAACCTAACAACCTCGGTTCAGTGAAAAAAGAAAAAACATAATTCTCTTACTTCGAACGTTTATGGTCTGAATATTCAGGAATGGGAAACAGTTACTGAGAAGGTACAAGTTTAAATTAGTAAGTGACGTGAACCGGGTTATCCAAGTTAGGAAGTGGGGGACAGAAAAGAAGACAAGGAAGGAGAACAGGAAAATGAAATAATCAAATGCTTTATGCATCTTCTAAAAGCAAACTTTCTTAATCACTGGGACAACCAGGTTTAGGATGTTATAATAAGAATGTAGTAGAAGAGGCATTAAATTAATTTGAAAACTGAGTTTTGTAATTTTGCGTATGTGATGCGGGAGAATGGGTGTCTATTTGAGGATATATATTGGTAGACAGCGTGCAATTAGATGGAAGGCAGAAGAAGAAGAAGAAGAAGAAGTGTTGTGGTTGCAGTGGAAGTTACGTTCAATGATCATAGACTACGTTACGTATAACATCATTGTTCATCTTTTGTTTGTTGTTGGTCGGTCATGCATGTAGCAGATATATGTCAACGTGAATAGGAGGAACAACCATTGCTGTTCATGAAACAGTGATATCCACAAAGCAAACAAAAATGGATTAATGGTTCATCGCTTTCAATTATTGAGCTTCTGCCTCTTCTTTCCTAAGCCCTTATATAATATATAGTATTGTTTCTCTGACATGGTTTAGTGTGTGTGCTTGTGCAAGTTTGTTGAGACAACCAGTGAAAAATGTTGACCGGTGAACGTGAATGAAGACCAACATGCATAGGGAAAATCAATTTTATATGTATAAATATGAAAGGCGGTAGGGTACTCCTTCTATAAATTTATTAACGTTAGGGGACCATATACAAGACCTTTATATATTCAATGATAATATTGAATGACGAATTTGTGGCAGACACTGATTGTGATATATTTTGACCTATCTGCACCGTGGTTGGAGGCTGGGCGAACCAACTCTGAAAGACTGATACTACTTGTCACAGGTACAAATTCGCCAGACAAATTTTCTGCCACGGGATGGGTAAAATGTAAAAATTTCTCACAAAATATTCACTCTATTAAATCTTTTGACTAACTATTTAATTCTTCATGGCAAGCATAAAATAAGATCTGGTGTTTGGAAGAAGAAAAGGGTTTTATGCATGATGTGTTGTATGTTACAAGAAAAGAAAAAAACTCAGAGAGAGTAACCAAAACTCAAAGATTAAGTATGTAGCCACTAGGGTTACAACTAACCATTTCTTCGAGTCTCAAGTTTCAATGAAGTTTCAATTATAATAGCATCTCCATTAATATGTTCATAATATAATTAAGTTCTTGGTTAACATTACCTTTTGTTAATTCTTTTATGTTATCTCATTTTTAAGATCTTGTGCCTATTTTTTCTTTAAGGATTTCACAAAAAAATTATCTAATAACACATGTTGTTTATACTTTAATTAAAACATATTTTCTTGATTTTGTTTTTATTATTGATTATTGTGAACAGTTCATTTTTATTTTATTGGCGTGAAATATTTTTCTTTTGACACAAGAATTGCTTTTAATTAATATTTTTAATTTATGCAATATCTTATTTAAATAAAAATAAATAAATTTATAGGAACATGAAATATATTTTAATGAAGGAAATTGTGATATCAAATTGCCAAGTTGATTCTCAGTTTTTTGTAAGTATTGTATAGTAGATGAGAAACTAAATAAAAGAAATACATAATTCTATTTTAAAAACCTATTTGTGTGTTGGTGGGTTTTAAATAAAGTTGACATAACCTATCTATCACAATTTAAAAGTCTCCTGGTTAAATCATGTGATTTATAATACATCTTGTCTAACCACTATTAATTTATATATTTTTCAAAAATGATAATAATGATTTGTTAAAGAAATTTAGGAATATTAAGTTGTCCCAATTCAAATTTTTGCAATTAAAAAGTAAAATTAATTAGGTCTCCTTTGCTGACCAAAAAAAAAAAATTAATTAGGTCTCACGTATAATAATTAATCCGGTATTTTTAAAAATATATCAACAATAGTAATATCTTTAGAGAAAAGCTTCAGGATTACCAAGTTGTAATAACTTGTATATATTCCAAATTAAACTACAAGATTTATAGTCCAAAAAACAAAAAACTTCTATTTCCAAACTAAAATACATTAATATTTCCAAACAAAAAACTTCTATATAGTTACAATTATTTTTAATTTAAAGGTCATAAATATAAGTTTTAATTTTAATTATGTTAATAGCAAGAGTAAAATCATCTATCCCCTTTGAGATTTTTTTTTTTTAATTTATACAATTTTTTCCACTTTTATTTTATTTTATTTTTGTTGCAACTTATAATAATATGGTGATTCCACCCTATTAATAAAATAATTAAAAAAAACTATAGTATGAAGATAGTATAGTATCTTGAAATAATTTAAATTGAACGATTAAAAAATGATAGAATTTTGTGATTTTTTTTTTTCTGAAACCTGATCCCGTACAAAGTTGAATAATATTTTTTAACTAGACCAAGTACAAAACATTAAAAATATATAAATATCTGTTAACATGTAGACAAATAAAACCAGACAAGCCTACACAAATAAATATTTACGAGTGTAATCTTTATGATTATTGTAAAAGGTTACACTATATATAGATTAACAAAAAAACATGTTAAACTTTTATCATAAGTATACTTGTCAATAAAATGATTACAGTATCTAACATTTTACAGTTAAATGATAATATAAAACTATTTACACTTTGAGTCACAGTGTTGTATTTTATTTCATTTTTTTTTTTTTGAAATCTCATAGTTTTCAGAAAATAAAAAATAAAAATCTAAAAAAGAAAGACACAGAAAGAACGAAACCCCACCTCTGTATAGCGTATGATTACGGAGGTGAGTGTACGTTACGAATGACGTACGTAAAGCGTATATACGGATGAGTGTAAACGGGTGGTGGATCAAAAGACAACAATGCTAACCTTTATAAAACTGTGGCAATTGATTGATTCATTGATTATGGATGATAGTGTTATGATTCCTTATTAATTTCTCGCAATGAAAACAATAATGTTTATTATTATTATTATTATTTTATTGGTTGGTATAGCTGAGAATTAATTTAAGTAGGTAGTTAAAAAAAGAAGGGAAAGCACATGATATCATAGGTACGGCGACTGAAATTATTGCCCTTTATAGTATAAACATATATTATTATTGATTCAGTGAGAGCAATTTGGTCAATAAATTTTTAGGCTTTTGATTAAAGAAAGAAAAGAAAAAAGTACGGTGTTGTTCATAATGTTTAATATAATAAAAGTGGAAAACAATGATGGTTGGCATACCTGACAATTAATATTAATAATTAACCACCTGGATTAAATAAACAAACACCAAACTGCATAATATGTAACAGATGCAACTCACTGCATTCTTCATATTACATTCTCTTTTTTTTTTTTTCATTAAATAATTTTTTATATAACTGTCATGGCGGTTGCTCATGTGTATCATTAATTTCTCCTACCATATTTAGAATTATATTATCTATTTATCTCTATATATTATATTAAATCTGTCAATGAGTAAAGTTTTTCTGTTTGTGTTCCAATTTATTCTGTATGTTTTTATATCCTATTTGATAAAATGTGATGCTGATAAAAAAGAATACCAGTAAACAATAGATCAAACTAGAGATAGTCATGCTTATTACTATAAGGACAAAAATTTAGTTATGAATAATACTTTTATTTGATAAGTATATTAAGATTTTGTTGTAGTTTTCAAACAGAGTGAATACAACTATCATACTCAAAAAGAGTTGTTGATGAATTTTGTCGAACTGTAAACTTCTAATTAAGGATTATTATATTTTATTTTTTATCATAAACAATTATGAAGCAATGATGTAATAACTGAAATAAATTAAACAATATAAATGCATGAAATTAAAAGTATTTCAATCGCATTATTCGCTAGTTTATTTAAAACATATATTATATATATTTTTCTTGTTAATATAATTTTATATTTTTTCCAATGAATATTACTAAATACTAATTTATATAATAATTAACAAATATTTCCAAATTAATAATTATGATAAGAAATTAGTATATTAACATTCCTATAATAAACTAAATAAATATTTTTTCCCAATATAACGAATGTTAATGTATTAAGTAATTTTAACCAAAATTAATGTTAATTAAGAATTACTTTTCAAACTTTTTCTTAAGATTCTGAAAATATATTCTATACATTTCACAATTCAGGCTTTAAGAACTTAACAAATTAATATGATAAGATTTATTTTTAAAAACTTAAAATATTGAAATTTTTATTCAAAACAAATTCTATATCACTTTCTAAAATCAAGAATATATTAAATCACCAATATTAAATAAAAGATAAAAACAAATTATACTCATTTATAATCAACAAGTAAAAATATTCAATCTCAATATTTTAACACATGGTAACATATATACATATAAAAATATTAAAAATATGACTATATAATAATAAAGTTATTTTTCAAGACAACATCACTATGAATCTTCTTAAGTATTGTGTTTATAGTTTTGCATACCATCACTCATTGCTTGAGCATCCCTTAATCAACGAAGCATTTTCCTATTTTTATATCAAAGTATATTAGAGTGCTTCCTAGTCGCTCAAGTAAAAAATATCTTTAACTAAGAATTTTATGTTTTTTGAGCAATAACGACTCTCTTGTTTGGATCTAAAGGTTTTTCTTGACTTAAGCTGAAGATTGAACAAATATATTTTATGACATTCATTGCTCAAGTTATAGTAGTCACTTTAAAAAAAAAAAAGAAATATTACTGAGTTGATTGTCTTGTGTTGAATGAGTGAGGTTTTGGTGCTCAGTGAATTATCTTATTTAAAAAAAATGTATTTAGCATAAAAAATATAGTAATAATATTGAAAAATTATATCATTTGAGCTTTTTTAGAGAAATTAATCTATTACATATGAGTGAAGTTATTTTATTTTGATAATTCAATTTACTTACATTTAACACTTATAAACTTGATCAACAAGACATAGTTGTTAAATAACATATTTTTGACTTACAAGTAATAAAACTCATGTTTAGTTACATCAAGAGAAAACCTTCACTCTAACCTATAAGACAGGGAATGCCTTCATCATTTTATACATGACAGTTATGAGTATACTTTTACCTCTTTGGTGGAAATATTCAACCACAAAGAGGTACAATAGGTCCTCATGAATACATTGAAACATATATGATTCAAGTGAACCTTTACTATAGTAGTAGGACAATCTTTTCTCGAGCATTCTCCCATGACACTCAAAGGAACAACCTTACACAATAGTATGCTTTACCAAATACTTTATACCTTCCTATAGGAATCTATAAGAAAAGTTTAAAACGAGATTTACAATTAACTGACTTCATCAAATAATATTTGATGTCTAAGGTAAGGATAACAAATAAATTTGTTCTCATGAGTATTGTTTGAATTTGTTTTTGTTTTGACGAAGATCCTTGTATTGACTAAGTATGTGTATGGGTAATATCCATTTTTTCAATTGAGTATTGAAACGAGGATGAGTATGTATATATCTACGTCTCCATACTTGCCTCAATATCAGTTCTTGTCCTGATCTTCGTCCAAGTTTAAATTACTAAAGTACTCATGATTTATTAAGTAACCTAAATACTTATTTATATATATATATATATATATATATATATATATATATATATATAATATAATATAATATAATTGAAGGGTGCACATAGAGGAAGTTTTGATTGGTGTCATCCAAAAAACAATGAAAAAAATTCAAAATAAAACAAAAGTAAAATTTTACCAAAATGGAAACGTATGCGCACAATACATGTTGCTATATTGACACGTGTCTCATTAAATATGTGACACGTTTCCTAATTTTCAAAATTAAAGAGTTGCATCTTTCTCTCTCACTCTACTTCAAGTTCCATGTGTCTTTTTGTAAGAGATGTCAAATAAATTCATCATGTAGGTATTATCCGAATTTGTTTTCATTATGACGGAAAATCTCTACATCTCCTGACCATAGGTGTGAGTATGAATAATACCTGATCTTTTCAGTTGGATATTGAGGCAAGAATGAGTATGTATATGTCTGCTTCTCCATACTTGTCCCAATATTAGATCTCGTCCTCATCATTGTCCATGACCATGTTTAAACTACTAAAGTACTCATAATTTATTAAGTAACCTAAATTCTTTATATATATATATATATATATATATATATTATTCTCTTGGTTTTTAGTTTTGTAATCCTTCTTTTTGTTTCTTTGACTACATACTTTTCTTTTTTCTTCAATGGACTGTTTGGTTTGTTTTACATCCAAAAAATTAATAAAAAATTCAAGGTACTTTTTCTCTTCTCACAATCTTAATTACACATTCATAAATATCTTTTATCGGCGTCTAACATATATTGAAGTTTAAAACATGAAAGATCTATGTTTAAATTAGGAGTTTGAAAATGGATTGTGGTCCTGGTCAGCTTGCCAACTTGCCAAAATGGAGTCGGTCGGGTTTCAACCCGTTGGTCCATTATTTTTATTTTTTATTTTTTAAATTAAAAAAAAATAATTAAAAATATTAAATTTTCTATATTATATTTTTGTAAAAATATAAATATGTAACACTATTGTAATTTAAATCATTAAAATTACAAATTAAGTTTCAATATTAGTTATACTAGAGTAATTCAACATATAAATGTAATAATTATTTTAATTTATCAAATTAAAAATATTAATTAATCAATTAAAAGCTTAGAAAACATTTATATGATTAAATATATTTTAAATATTTATTTATAAGTATATATACAAACAAATTTTAAAAATTAAAATTAAATAAAAAATTAAAAGAATGGCAGGTCAGTCTACTCTGTGACTTGGCAGGTTACAATTTTTGGCCCATTTTGTGGTAAGTCAGCCTGACCCAACCTATTTTTGGCATGCTGGACCAAAATGGTTCTGTCTTACCCATTTTGATACCTCTAATTTAAATTTAAATTATTATTAATTTAATTTTGTTATTTGTGCGATTTCGTTCAAGTGATATATTAAAATTTTTTTCATAATATAAAAGAAATATCTCATTTTTTGAGAAAGGAAGTAAATTTATTCAACTATAATATTTTTCTTAACATTTAATATGCAGAAGAAAAGATAATATGTTCTTTTAATTGAATATTTTTATAATATCATAATTTCTTTACCATTATTTTTTTATATAAAAATGATTTAATTGATATTTGAAATTTAAAAAAAATGAGTATAAGTATAAGTATATGATTACATCTGTTATCCGGTGGGAATGAAATTGAGATCAAAATTTTTTAATTGCTACATTTAGAGATGATATGGGAATGAACTTTTATTGAGGAAAAAGAGATGTAATAATGAAACCACTTTCCATATCGTATTGTTGTCATTTTTTCTCACAAAATATTTGTTTACAACGAATTACTTAATTTTTATTTTTCATTATAAAAATGTATAAGAAAAACAACTTATGGTTTATGTTTATATATATATATATATTTTTTTTCTTTAAATTTTGAAAGAAAACAAATATTTTAAAAACTACATTAATTTTATACATTTAATTAATTAAAGGTAAACTCTATTAAAGCAAACGTTATATAATCTACACATGTAAAATTAATTTTAAAAATCATTTTTTTAATTTTTATATAACTTTTTATAATAATTTATTGGGATGACTTCTCTATATTTAAAAGAAAAAATTATCATATTTAAAAAAAAAAATACACATGACATGAATGACAACAACTTTCCTCATTTCTTGGAGAAAAGTAGAGAAAAAAAGAATGCAAAGAGGAGAAAAATAAGGTACTCCTTTTATTTTTTAATAAGAAATGTATACTGTGGTAAATAATTTTGCCTAAAAAGGGTCAATCTTTATCACAATATGAGCTGTGATTTTTGTTTCCATTTCTAGAGATGTACGAAAAAAAATTGTATGGAACAATGTTTCCAATGGAATGGTTCCCACCATATTCATTGTCACTCAAAAACTAAAGCACTCCCTTGGCTTGTCATATTAATTAAAACTCGTCTTTTAACCAAAAATATTAATAGTGACCGATAACGACGAAACATATAGGAAGTCCACATACTCCATGTATAATATTTTTTTTTTATATTTTGCTCGTAATTATTATGCACTAAAACACTATTTTTTATTTGTCCTTTCATAAGAATCACATCTATATGTAATGCCAAACAAAATTAATATGAAATGCATTTACAAAATTAGTGTATTATCTGAATCAGCAGAATTAGTATAATTAGCGAACTTCAACATTTGAAACGACTTAGAATTTTCTATATTTATTTGTTAGTGCAGTTTTATTTTATGAGTAGTATGAATGGTTTTGAGAGTGGTAGAAGTAGTTTTGGGATTAGAGTTTTTCAAATTATAAAAACTCAAAAATCGTAAAACTAAAGAACGAAAAGAGTGGAAATGTGATTAAAAAAGAGTGGATAGTGCTCTCTTTTTTTCCCCTTTTTAAGAAATTTCACGCATGCAAGTTCGTTTTAAGTTTTGTGAAATTTGAGAGAAAAAAGTTGAAAATCTAATTAATAGGATTGTTCTATGGTAGGATACTGAGTTTTTGAAAAAAAAATATATCCCATTGTATATTTTCTAAATCAAAAGCAACTTTTTAGATCAAGGGAGCTAAATTCTTACTTATAATTAAATTTCGGTGTTGAAAGTGCTCTACTTGAAATTTGGAAACGTTTAATTTACATCTTTTGAATTATACTTTGTTCTTCATATTGAAAATTTGAATAAAAGGAATTGAGAATTTATATTTTCAGATTTAGATTTAGATTGTGTTATTTGACAATGTTCATGTGATCGAAAATTATTAGTTTGAATGTGGTTTTTACCTTATGTTTTCGTATTGGAGTATTGAGTTTTGATCTTTACTCTTTACATGTGTTTAAATTGATTTTTTTTTTTCATTAATGGGTGAGAGACATTACTGAAAAGATAAATTCTTAAATTAATTTAAGTAAAATTCCTTAAGTGAAAAATAAATAAAAAACGCCAAAAATCGAATGTTAATGAAATGAACTTAAAGTCAACCTAATAAATCATAATGTTTGTATTTCATTAATATAAATAATTTTCATCTGAACAAGATGAAATTTCGAATGGATATATCAAAAGTGAGAATGGATAAAGAATTGATACACTAAAAAAACTTTTAAATAATTACTAATTTTAGTGAGAAAAATATGTTTAGAAACCAATTTTCTAATTATAAACCAATTAAGAGATCAATTTTTTTGGTAACCAAGATCTTGGTAACTAATGTTAGTGACTAGTTCATAATAGAAACTATTTTAGTTACCATTTTAGATATCAATTATAATTTTTTGAAATTATTTTAGTTACCAATAATTTTTAGTTTATAAAATTATTTTAGATACCAATATTTTTTAATTTATAAAATGATATCTAAATTGGTCACATTATATCGACTAATTGTTTTTTGTCACTAAAATTGTTATTATTCAATAATTTTCTTGTAGTGATATATCAAGGGTGATATAATAGACTAAACAAATCTGTTAGTTTAAACTTTTGATAAATTCAACATCATTTTATGGAAGTAAACTTGAAGTCTAATTTAATTTTACCAAGTGAATTTGCAAGGTGAACTTTGCACATTGCATATATGAAGGCTAAAATCTCATTTTTAACATGCACAACGAAAAGTACGAATCTATTTTTGGATAAATCATGCATATTAAATAATAAGAAAATAATGTTTAAGGAAAATACCTTAGTTGACAATAATGGTTCAAAGAAATTTCTCCTTCAAATGTAAGAAGGTCTTATGCGTTTGTCATACTCAAACAGATCTTGTTGTTCCAACCTTTAATCTGTGGAACAACCCAAATTTTATAACCACTGTTGATAAGTTTGATGAATACTTAGCATTTATGTTTATTAACCTCTATCTTTTATCTTTATTCATGTGTTTTGTGTTCATTTCATATAAATATGTTGGAGTTATGTGTTCTTTTAAGTTGGGTATATTTTTCTTTTTCTTTGAAATAGGAAAATGGAAAATTTAAGAAGATTAGAGTTGTCTTCCAAGACCATCTCGCTCAGTCAAATTGCCGACACTTGCCCAACGAGAAGACTATTTCGCCTAGCGAGACAAAGTAGTTGGAAGTGAATCATAAGTTATTTCTCATGTAGTGAAAGCTCAGGCTCGTCCAGCGAGCAGACAATTTCTAATTGTGATTTAAGTGTCGAGAAAAAAACAAAAAAAAGGCTTCTTTTGGTCTGAAAACGCATCAGAAACTCAGAAAATCGGTATCGGGAACTTCTAGGGCTAAAGGACATCAAATTCTTCTATTCGTTCGTTAGAATTCATCAAATCTTAATGTTCTATATGTTTAGGAGTAGTTAAAATCTCATTTCATTAGGATTGTATGTAATGAATTCATACTCTGTGTAACTTTTCTGATGCAATATAATCTCTTCATATTCAAATGTTCTATCTGGATTATTAATGTGTATGATGGAATATCATGCTATTTGTTAGTACCAAATAATTGGAAATGAATTGAAACGTAGACATGGATAGAAATCCAAGAGCTTTGGTTATAGGAGTAGACCAAATCTCTTGGTCATTCTAGACACATATGATCTTAATGTAGATTATATGTTAAAAAGACTAAGGATTTAGGTTTTTAACATACATATTAGAACTTGCATATAAGGAATTAGAGCAAGTGTGTTTATTATGTGAATGTTTGAATAACATAGATATATATTGTTTTACTGTGTTAATTTAGTTCATGAAATTCAATCCTAATGAAGCTTTTACCAAATCAATTCTTAAATTTTATAATTTCGTATGCTATTTTTTTTAGATTGAATCAAACAATGTTTTTCACCATCGCTAAAATCAGTAAGTAATCATAATTAGACAAACAAACGTCTAGGGAAAACTATACTTGGACTTCCATTTTACTACTTAAGATGATTTGGTACACTTGTCAAAGAGTTAACAACTAGATAACTTAACAAAAGACATTTTAAGAGAGATTTTGATAGTTGTGTATATTTGAAGTAGTTACCCCTGCATGGATGGACCAGAGAAAAAACTCTAATGAACAATTTGCTTATAAGAAATACACACGATGTATTGTGTTGGAGTCACCAAATTTTAGAAATTTAAGTAATTGAGAGTTAATTGTCATTAGCTTGTGCAAGCCATAGGTTAAACAAACCAGCAGGCTAAAATACTCGATCTGCTCGCACTTTTATATATATATATATATATATATATATATATATATATATATATATATATATATATATATATATATATATATATAAAAAGTTGGATATATAATTTTGAGGTATTTTAATATTTTATTTTTTCTATTCAATAGGAATCATTGCATTTTTCTTTTTCAAATGTGCTGTTTTAATAAAAATCATATTTTTATTAAATCATTTTTTAAATGACTTGCTTACTAACTTAATTTATTTAATCTTACTCATCATTTTATAGATTTTCAAATTTTATTATTATTATTATTATATTTTTGGTGTTACAAAAAATATAATAATATTTCAGTTAAAGATAATACAATATTAAACTCTTTAATTTAATCAATAATATTTTCTGTCCAACAAAGATCAAATACTTCTTAGTGTATGACCTACACTCCTCAATGGGTCGAATATCATGAAGTATCTTTTACTTTAAAATCACTAGAAGATTAATCTATTATTTCCTTCCATCTTTACAACTTGTAGTTAACTTTAGAATATGGTATAATTGTCAAATTCTGATAAGTTAACATATAATGAATGATTTAATAACTTCTTTTCTTCTTCCATTCATAACACTCTAGTCAATGTCTTTATTTGTTTAGAGCTCAAGCTCATTAGTAAGAGTTGATAGATTTTTTCTTGATTAATCACTAATTCCCCAATAATTTAATCATACTCAATGATCATTCAACCAACACAACTTTAAATTTTAATATCAAAGAAAAATAAAAAACCTTGATAATCTAAAGTCTAAGAAAAGTTATATTTTTCTTCAAAAGAATTTTTCATTGACAATTTAAAAGTATAAATTCTTGACTCAATTCAATGATCATATGTTTTATCTTCAATAATCCTATGATGAATAACACCTTAAATTAAAATTATATTAGACTCATTTCTCAAATTTATAAAAACAAGTCTTTAATTTTAATCAAGATATTTTTATATGATATCAATATATATGACAATAAAATAAATAATAATAAACACAGTCTCATTATTAATAATACCACATATTTGATCTAGAACATACTCGATTGCAATCATATATAGTATTCTTTGATTATATATTTAGCTAATGTTAAAACACCAACATGAATAAGTTTGCATATAAGTCAAGGTAAAATTGGTCAAATGTCACTGAATGGATTTTTAAAAGCAAATTATATTTTATTATTTTCTTATTTAATTATATGAATATGTTACGGTGCTAATTTATTTTAGGAATTGGGTGAATGTGTTTTAAATATTATGTAGCTACTTTGATTATATGATTTGATTTATAGTATTATTGGGATTGAAGTATATGATTATAATATTTTTTATATAACTCGACCACCGTAATGATAATTATGTTGTGAAAATTTGAATTTAATCGAATTTGATAAATATAAGTGATAATTAGGATTTATGATTTATGTATATACTAAAAGTTAAAAGTATGTTAGAAAGATTGATTATGAATGAGATACAAATTGTTTATATAAGGTAAAATGTGGAAATTGTCGAAATTCTAACTATAAGATAAGTCCCATAAAAATAACAAAGGTGAGTAACTTACAAAAAAGAATCCCAAATTTATTATATAAAATTTTTGGATTGAGAACGATACATTTATTATATTGTGTTTCCTAAATCAATCTCCCATTTAAAAGACACATAGAATCACATATCCTTGTATAAAAAACACAATGATTTTCTTTTTCTTTTTCTTTTTTTCTCATATTTGAAATCTAAAAAATTGTAATCCTCGAACATGCAAACGAACTTTAATTTAAGGTGCATAATTATGAGTACATATTTGGAGGGGCGGTCTGAAGAATGCAGCAGTTCCAATTATGATGGTGAAAGAAAAGTCATGGATGATGTCATATACGCGGGCATATTAATTTATAATTCAAATGAAAAAACATATATAGATTTTCATGAAGGTGAAAAAAGAAGTAACGTTGGTGTTCTGACTTTTGATTTGGTTAAGAGAAATAGTTAATCATTCCTGTCGTCGAAACTTTTGAACAGCAAAATCTTTCCATTTCAAAGCATAGACATTTTGGGTGTGCAATCTGTGGTCTGAATGGCATGTTTAAGTCTAAACATAATAGATTTCTGAATCTTCTTGATAGCTCACTACACATTGCAATGCCCTGGATTCGACAACACCCTTTCAACAAAACTATACCAATTTCTATTTCAGTTACGCAATTCCCGGGGAATCTTCTCTTAACCTATTTCATCTGCTTTTTCTACTATCTTCTATGCTCAAAAATCCCTTCTACTTCACAACCAAATACTCAGTGTGTTAGTGTGAAGATTACAAAGACTGAGTGAGTGTCCTTTTTCATCAACATGAAAATGAATTTCTCACTGTCACATCCATCTCTTGCACCAATCACACTCTTCCATCTCACCAAAGCTAGCCACAAATCTTTATGGGTCACACCCACCACCCTCTCAAAATTTCCCAGAGCAAAACCAAACCAAGCTACACACACATATCCTTTAATATTAAAGGCAAAAATCTCTGCCAACCACCACCCTAACTAAGATGATCGAAACAAGCAAAGGAAGATACACAAAATAAAAACGTGTGGCCAAATAACATCATCATCAATATTCTCATTTCCCCTTTCTATCTCTTTCCGTACGCCTCATCCTACCAAAACACTCGCATATCGGATAGCACTATTGCGCAATCTTAACAAGAGTTAAACCAAACCAGACTCCGAATAGAAAGAAACACAAATTAATGTTGTCCTCTTACTTTATTTGTTCTACCCATTTACAATTAAAATGAGAGGAGTTAAGGAAAGACACACACAGAGACGATGAAGAATAACAGCCCCTGAAAGAAAAACCACAAGTGGCTGCTCTCACCGCTAAGACAACACACACCAACCAACCAAACCGTACAAAAGAGATGATTTTGAATATTTATACAACACCAGGCCACGGAGAAGAAGAACCTAGTAATTCCACACCAGACCCTCCAAGGCAATGTCCCGTTCCGCGTCAAAATCAAAGGGTGGTGGCTGGTACATCCACGTGTCCACCGAGTCCACGAAAACGAACTCCTTCTCCAACTCCACACACCCATCGTCGGTGCTTTCCAGGGACGGGAGTTCAACTATCTCAGTCAACTCGTCTGAGGCAGAGGACAGGTCCATTGCTGACACCAAGGACGAGAGCGAGGACGGCTCCATGTGCGCCGCCTTCGCCGCCGCCGCCTGGACGTCGCGCGCCGCCAGGGAGGCCGGGCGTGGGAGGGAGTTCGCCAGGTGGGGGAAGTTCAGAATGGCGGCGGAGCCCTTGATGCTGAGGGCGGCCACGTCGTGCGCCCTCGCCGCCATCTCCGGCGTCGGGAATGTGCCTAGCCATATCCGCGACTTCTTCCGCGGCTCGCGGATTTCCGACACCCACTTCCCCCAGTTCCGCATCCGCACGCCGCGGTACACCGGGTGCTTGCTCGAGTCGCGAATGCGCTTTATCTTCTTGCTCTCTCGCCCCGCCTCGGTCTCCAACGACATCGTCTTCTCCGCTGAAACCCTCATTCTTTATTGCCGAAGAAAACTAAATTATCACTATGTGGTTCTTTCTACAGGGATGATGGAGTTTAGTTGCTTATTTTTGGATGAAGAAGAAGAGCAGAAGGAGGTGGAGGAGGAGGCTATTCTCATTTGGCATGCAAGTGAAATTCATTAGCTACGACTTTTTTTTCCTCTCTTTTCTTTGTCACTTCTTCTCAGTGACTCATATAACACTTATAAAGGTTCATAGAGGAGAAAGGGATGGACCCACTTGAGAAAAACGCGACACGCACACTGCAATCGCATAGTTAATACTAATACCTTCTTCACTCGCCATTGCCACGCAACCTCCTGTTAACTTTGCTCCTTCCTTTTATATATCTATCGTCTTTGTATTTACTCGTGCTTACCTTTTTTAACCACCCTCCTGTTTTCTTTTGTTTTTTTTTTTTTTTTTTTTTTTTTTTCACCTTCGCTGTTCATCTACCCTTATCTTTTTGTTAGAAAGTTTCATCAATGCAATGCATATCAAGGCTCTTCTGTTGCGCTTTATCATCTTTTCCCTTAACTCGCTATCGCCAATAATTTGGTATTTTGTATTTTCCACTGTAAAAAGTACTGCTGGGTGCAACAGGTTTGGTTAGTCAAATTTAATAAGGTTGACACGAGAGGTGCGAAGGCTCCACCACCACTTGTGTACTTTTTATTTTCTCAATCTAGTTGGGGTTTTTCTATGATGAGTATCCCTTCTGATTTTCACTCTTCTTTTGGGATGGGTTAAATTGTGTTGCTTTGTCTTTGCATGTAGACGTAGGTATCCGATACGACCAGCTTTATTTATTATTTGAACAACTTGTTCTATGTCCTATGTCAGTTCATACCGTATATTTTTATATTTTGTCACGCCTTCAATATTTATATTTCTCTCTCCATATCCTTTCTAAAGCCAAAAACAGTGCAGAAACCATATGGTGTCCCCGGCCAAGGAAGATGTCAAAACAACATTTTTCATCACACACTTGGTGTATTGGTTAGTGATTAACTGTTGAATCGTTAGAGGGAATGGTGTATTGGTAGATGTAAATTGGGTATTTACCAGAGATGGGGTTCCAACCATTGCATGTGAGTGCTTTTAAAACTACGTAGTCAGGGCCAGCAATGATTTAGGTTTTTGGACCCTTCTTTCAATATTTCTTCCCCATTCATTTACAATATATTTATTTGCCTCTCCCTCCTCGTAGAAGAAGATGCAATTATTTCTTCCCCTTATTATTCCTACTCCTTTTCGGTTTATTATTACTCTGCGATTAGTCCCTCTTAAATTGATGGGCCCTGCCAGTATTCCTCGGTGATGTTGTCCAATTCATGGTCTGTAATTGTCTCCATCTCATCATCACTCACATTTCAGACACCAGAGACGGTAATCTTATACTACTTTTTATCTCATTCATTGGAAAAAGTAGTGAAAAAAATACTAAACAATGCTACCTAATAAGAAAAAAAACTAAATTTGATTGTATTGATATTGTCCTATGGACTGTTTTGTTCTGTGCAGTGGTGGTGCGCTATAGGTGTTTCCATCTTGCCACGTGCAGTTCGTCAACAGTGATTTAACTCTAATAAATGGACCAACCCCACACTTCAAAGTGACATTGCTTTGTCAAACATGTTAAAGGCCCATTTTCCTATCACTCGGATTAGACACATAACAAATCCTTGCAATTTACAGCACCATAATTGTATTATTGGTAAAGTGAAATAACCCTCAAAGTCTATCTATCTATCTATATCTACGCCAAGATGATAAATAACTTATCTTTATAGCTTCTGCCACTGCTAGGGCCTCTGCATTTTATGCTTTGCTAACGACGAAAATAACCCGTCCATGGTGTTATTGTTTTATACGTGCGTTTCCATATTTTCACAAGTATCAGTACCAGACGATGATATGGTACCTCCAAAATGAGCTGTTGCCTTTTGTGGTGTACCTGTTAACTTGTTTGGACTTGGACCCATGACATGATTTTTATTTTTATTTCTTATTTATTTCTTACATAGTTCTGGTGGTAACGCATAAAACTTTCTTCTGCACAGTATACAAGTACAAACAAAAGCTCTTGGAACCGAACCGCTGCCACACACGGCTTTTTTTTTCTTTCTTTCTCATTAAATAAGAAAAACCATCACAGAACCTTAAATCAGACATCTGGGCCACTTTGAGGCATGGCCTAATGTCCGACAAAGGTCACCCCAGATAAGATCTTTGAGTTGGTGAATGCATTTCGCTTCTGTTCCAGGATTCCTGTGGTTTTCTTGAGAGGTGAACAGCAACAGTGAACTCATAATTTTTGTGTTTTTGAAACCAATAGTAGAGACATTATTGTTTTGACTTTTGATTCATAGAGGACACATTTTATTCAAAACCTAGATATCAATCTGTGATCTGACTTAAGAGTGGTAATTTGCAAAGCTTTTTAGAAGATTCAGGATTCTGATTAGCCTATAATTTCTTACTCAATCTCCATCACTCAAGCCGCGCCCACGTGGCCAAGATGGAGAGGTTTCTGAAATGAGTCTTAAGGTGCTGCTTAACACCAGTGACTTGATCATGACTTGCCTTTACTTTGAACAAGGTCGAACCAAGGTTAACTATATAGTACATGAACCCATAACAGTTCAAACCAAAAAGTTTGATGGTGGTGATATTTGTTTTATATTCTAAACCTACTATAGAACATGAATCCATGTAATACTGTAAAGACTTCTGACCTAAATCAGAATCCTATCTAAACTGCACGAATTATGAATTGAATTGAAATTACATGTAAAACACGGTAACAGAACCAAAACAAGTGCAAACAAAATATACTGATACCAGGCATAAGATGTCTGCTCAATGATATATGGCTTGTCGGTTTAGGTTTAAAGGTAACTATTTATCATTCTGCAATCTTAATTTGTATATAATTGATAATTAATTACTAAAATAACAATTATCTACCAGTCAAAAAAAGAAGACATGGATCATCTCATATACTGGTATGTATATCTTTTACTGCAGTAAGTTAAGGGCTGAAAAACTCAATGCAGTTCAATCCAAGGAAGAACGTGATTGTTATCTTACAGTTTGCTTTTGTTTTCTCAACTTTCAGTTTAACTTATAGTGAGTCCATCACTGTTTGAAAGAATCCAAATTATGAGATTTGTTCCATAACTTCAATAAAAAAAATTTCAAGTTAATATGTGTATAGAGAATGAAGTCACTAAACGCCAAAATGTTCTTTATCGATGTTTAGTGAAGTCTCTTACCAACTGAACTCAAATAGGAAGGTTTCTGGCTAAGGTATAAATTCATGAAAGGTTGAGGATGGATTGAAGACCTAACCGAACAATTTAGATTAGATGTAATCTAGTTAACAAAGTACAATGATTTAACTTCTGCTTAACCATATGACAATTAATCATGCGACCTCCATCTTTATGATGAGGCAAGGTTAGGGGAAAATGCCTAATTTTTGTCTGTGATTTTTAAGCATTATTTGTTGTAAAGTAAGAAAATAATTGAGGATATATTTGTAAAATTAAGACTAAATTATCTAATATGTTAAAATTATCAATAAGTTAAAATTAATTTATATCTGAATTAATATGTAAAAGTTTATTTTTATATGTAATTTGTCTAATTTCTTATTATTAACTTATATAAAAGTCAACTTTAATTTTTCTCTCTTTAAAAGAATATATAGAGAAATTCCTTAATAAAACATGAATTCTTAAAATTTTTGAAAATATTATAAATTATTAAACACATACTAACTAGCAATTGTTTATTAAATTTAAAAATTATATATATATATATATATATATATATATATATATATATATATATGTTTTTATATTGTTCACTATAGCATTTTATTTTCTTTCAATTGACGATTAGTAAGGTAATTCATATATAAGTATTGCGTTCAAAGAGAATAAATTGTTAAGATAAGAAAAACTCTCCAAAATATTCTCATTATAATTTGATTCCTTCTCAAATTTATAAATAAATGTATATGAGATAATATTGAAAAAATAATTCAAATTTACTTCTTTTATAAATTTGAATCCTCATCAGGGGAATGAAATTATTTTAATATCACGACTTATTCTAAAATTCCGCTCCCATTAAATCATATCCTGGCCAGCATTCTATATATTATTTAGTTATTGTTTAAAATTTTGGATTGATTTTGAAGTTATATTGACACCAAACTTTAAGCTAATGGAAAAGAATCTTTGAAGGGTAAATGAAGAAAAAATAAGAAAGGGTGTTTCTTCAACCTGTAGATATTCACTTGCACATGTAGACCTGTGAGTATGATAATGGGATTTATCAAATGATACTTTTTTTCACTTAAATATTGTGGATGATGTACCTTACGCATGGAAAATAAATACATTTGTTTGTAAATACTTTATATATTTATATATATATATATATATATATATATATATATATATATATATATATATATATATATATATATATATTCAAGAAGAGTTACATTAACTAAAATTTGATGGGTTTTACGAAAAGTTATAGCATTTCATTTGTTTCCTTACACGACATTCTATAAATCTGCTTTTTTACGAATAGATAATTAGTTTCAATTGAGGACTATGTTTAGGTATAAAGGATGTTTATTTATGTAAACGCATGTTCTGTAGTTAACATATTTGCAACTAATTCCTATGAAGAAATTCTTATATCGATTGGATCAAACCAAAACATTTTAAGAATGTGAGAAGAAAGAAGAGGAGGTAGTAAAAATGGGAAGTAGAAAATGTTGGTCAAATTTCAAGGCACTGAGGAAACAGAGAGAAGCAATTTCAGTTGTCATAACGCAGATTCTGAAATACATGTAAATTGCATGTACCTTATTGTATGAGTATGTTAAAAACATGAAGAATGTTTTTATCTGAGAATTTCTAGGTTGTCTTAGAAGGTACAATAGTTCTTCCTTTATTTTTATTTTTATTTTTTTTAATAAACATTATGAGTCTTTCCTTCCTCCTACCATTTTCTTCTTTTATGACTTAAAATGAAATCGTCGTCATCATCACTCTCATTCACAATTCTTTTCTTGGCTTTTATGTCTCCATTCTTTGATATCTGCTGTTGTTGTTGTTTCTGTGATGTTGCAGTCTTGGTTGGTGGCTTCGATATCTTCACAGGAGTTCCTGTTCGGAGTTCCTTTTGCTTCCTCTGTTTCTTCTCAAATGCTTTCTTAGCTTTATCAGGAGATAGCAACCCGTGTTCCATTAACCTGCAAATTCACAGATATATACCTTAATATTTGTAATTTCTGAGCAAGATTTAATCCACCAGAAATTCAGAAAATAAAACCAAAAGATTCCTGATACAACACAAAACACCATAGTTCAACAGAAATTCCCTATAATGCTGAAGGATTCATACAGACTGAACTAATACTATACTCTGCCAATATAATGAAAGAAAAATTGAATTTTTGAGGTCATCAATCCAAATTTGACAAGGTTGAGTTAGGCAAGTCCACTTCTTAATATGTGTTAGAGCCTATTTTAATGAAATTTGTTGTTTATTGGATTTATTGTTCCATCCGCTAACAATTTGAAGAAACAAGATTGGTTTAGAGGGTTTAGAAGGAAGGGTATGAGAAGTTGTGAGTTCAACTCCTCTAGTAACAAAAAAACTAACAACTAACATTTGCCGATAAAAAAAAATTTGTTTCACCCGCTATCTAGTCATTGTTGAACCATCCATTATTATTTAATTTCATGTTCGAAATGTATATGCCTCGAGTGAGGGGTGTGTTGGACGTCCCATATCAACTAGTGATACGACAAGTTTATAATATATAAGTGAATGCAAATCTTGAGAATAGTAAGTTAGAATTTATCCTAGTAAAATTGAGAATCGTGACTCAAAGTCTATCTTAGTAAAATTTGTTACACTCGGTGAGAAATTATAGCTTCCTAACAAAGGTTGCTGATCTTTCATGTTCCTAGTAATTTTTTATTTATCACTTATTATGTATGTTGATAACCTTTCTAGTCACCACAGACCCACCTGTGAGTCAATTCGCTAGTCACTTATTATGTATTTTTCTTGGATAAGAACTGTTCTGTAGTATAACAAAGAGGTTTTCTACCTTACAGAATGTATTATGACAGAAACAGAATGATAATTGACCTGTCTGCAGATTTTATAGAGATTGGCAAGAGATACTCAATGCCAGAGACAGAAATAAGTAAAAACTCATAAGATTAGGTCACTCAAACAAACTAGAGTATTTTTTCCTAAAAAAGAATGAAAAAAATATATATAATCTTGTGACACATTTTTTTACAATCTCTGACGAGTTCAATCACATGAGTAAGTAACACTGCCAGTTCTTAGGGGTATGTAGTTGCCAATAGGTCATGGCACAATGGAATCGGCCAACAAAGAGTTTACTGCTGTCATGAACCATTAGTCCTATAAAAGCTTAAGTTACGAGGTAAAGATTTATGAATAATTCTATAATGCATGTCAAACAAATTCCACTATGCAAGAGTCCTATGTGCTTGAAGGGTGGTCCAGGGCACCGGATAATGAAGAATTTACTTGTGCCGAATTTTTACATTTTATTAGAAGAATAATCAAACTCTATATCCCCTAGTCATAAAAGCTATAATATTCTATCATGAACTGATAAGTCCAGAACCTTAAGCTATAATAAACAATTTGGAAGATCATACTTAAAATCAAAGAAGGGAGTTTTGTTAAGAGTTCAAGGTGAGTTAGAAGTTCCATATTGGATAAAAAATGAGAAAGATGAATAGTACATAAGTAGAATGACCCATAAATCTATTGTCTTAAGGTTTTTTTTTGAAAGCATGTCTTGATATCCTATAGAGACTCCTTCACGACTCATTGGTACTAAATCTCCTGGTGTTTTCCTTTATGAAAAACCTCAGAGTTTATTTCAGCATTTAAACTTATGAATAAGCTCTTATCTTAAATTGTATACTTATCAAGATACACGTATGATGAAATAAGTTTGTCAGATGAACTGATACTTCTGGTTTTTTTCTACAACAAATGCCACTCTTTATGGAATGAAGAGAACAATATTAGAGAAAAATGGGCTAGCAAACTTCATCATGGTGTTGTTGGGAAAACAATTAAAATTTTCAGTTCAAAATCTTTAGAATGTTGTTTAGATAAAGATAATGTTAGTGATACAAATGGAGAGTGTAGCATGTTCTTAACTAAAGTCACTTATCAGTAGACAGGACATGATTTTTACAAACAATTAAGGCAACTTGATGCAATGGATGAAACATTAATTTGATTTACTAAAACAGAACATTTGCAGTGGTCAACCTAGCAAATGTTTGAAAGAAAACTCACCAAAATTCGGCCATTTCACTTGTTGGTATCTGTTTTGACAATGATTCATAAAAGATTCTCAGGGGTTCTTTCTGTTAACATAAAACACAAGAATGAGTGTGAGCAGATTCCATATTGGTTTGTGAATTCTATGAACCAAGTAAGGTAGATTCGATACCTGTTCTAGAGGATCATGTTTCTGGCCAGGCAGACTGTAGACTTTCTTTTCTCTCACTTTCGAAGTAGTTGTCTTTCTTATTGTTTTCGACGATGTTGATGATGTTGTTATTGTTTTCGATGATGCTGATGATGGTGTTATCGGTTTTGATTTAACCTTCAAGTTTATGCACGACAAAAAATACTTGTTACAATACAACCCTTCCTTATTGAAATTAACTTTTGTGAACAATAAATGCTTAATGGTACAACGTTTTTTAAGGAAAAAAAATAAGTAAATTGATATGCAACACAAATCAAATGCAAGTTAAGTTCTCCTAGATCATGTGTATTTATTGGAACATCCCTGAATTCTAAACCCTAAGCAGAACGCAGAGCAACATCTAAAACTAACAGTCAATGCAATTTCCAACAGTCAACGAAGATCAGCCGCCGAATTCAGAACCCGTAAATTCAAAGTCCTAACTTCAAACCACGCAAATTCAATTCAACAATTCTTAATTTTTGTTGAGAATGATGATACCTCAGATTTTGTGACAGTGGTGACAGACTTCATCTTAGAAACAAGTGGGTGTTTGCTTGAGCTCATAATCTTCTTCTTGAGAGCTAAAGAATCAATCTTTGGCTTGGAAGAAACATCTTGGCCACTCGATTTCACCCTCATCATAGTGTTTTTGATCTCTGTAGCCATAACACGCCTTTGCCAATTACCTGCAATAGTTCATAGATTAGATCCAATTCACACAATTCATTGCCTTTTCATCTCAGATTTGTTCTTATCCATTCCATCATCACCTTTGCCTTTGGCTTTCTCAGTGATTTATCTGTGAAGATTCATCACCCAAAGAGTAAAAAAGAGGGTTACCTTGAAAAGTGAAAACAGAGCATAAGAGTGCGAAAGAGATTTGATAAGAAGTAGAAACAGAGTAAACGCAGGTGGATTCAGAAGAGCGTTGGATCTTGAAAGACCATGAAGATTTTCAGCGAACAGAGAAATTTTCGAGGTGGGGACCACTCTTTATTATCTTTTTCAAACATTGTTTTTTTCGCTCATTTCTACGTATGGATGTCAGAACACGTGTAACAGCTTAAATACACATACCCTCCATATATTTTTTAATTCTTCAAATTTAAGGTAATTTTGATTTTAATCTTTACAATTTAAAGTTTTTTGGTTTTCTAAAATTGAAAAAGATATATAAATATTAAATTTAAGAGACTGGTATAAAGTTTTCCTAAGACTTACAAGAAAATAAATGAAGTACCTCGTTGGGAAAATCTATCTTTTAAAAGGGCAAGATATAGATAGAATATTTTTTATGAAAATCTGATAATGAATATATGCTAAAAGAGATAAGAAATATTAGATATTATTTCAAGCGAGAATCTTGTATAACATTATCCATTACCCCCCTTTTTTTTTTAATTAAGTTGTGTTGGTAGATACTTGATAATTGTACTTTTAATAATGATTATTGAATGCTTTGGTTGATTTATTACAATCATTTAAGCATGAAAAAAAAATCAGAGTTTTCATTTATGAAAAATTGCTTTATGTTAAACAATATGGTAAGTACTTGATTTTCTTCTTTAAATGTAACTAAATCCGTAAATACTTTCTTTTTATTCATCTAATTTTTGTAATATATCAATTTTGATCACGTTTTGTCAAATTAATTGATATTTGATTCATATTAAAAAAATACTTTAAACCTATAATATTAAAAAGAACAATTAACTAAATTAACATTATAAATAAGCTAATTATAGTTGGATTTATTTAAAATCTTAATTTATAATGTTGGCTGTTATGATAATCCAAGTTATGATATAATTAAATTTCACTAAGATAAACTGTGATAATTGTTTATTGAAATCTACGGTTATATATATATATATATATATATATATATATATATATATATATATATATATATATATCACTATCTATCAGAATCATTTATTGTATATTTATACTCTCCAAAGTTTATCTTTTATCTCCTCATCTTTTCTTTTTTCTATTAATCTCTTATTTAAATATATATATATATATATATATATATATATATATATATATATATATATATATATATTTTTTTTTTTTTTTTTTTTTTTTTTTTTTTTTTTTT
>Ga0209589_1002752_pt1 | contig 30623 bp, 19 predicted proteins | sample CowpeawhiteBW_FD_187525 | JGI IMG/M metagenome (GOLD analysis project Ga0209589, IMG submission 187525) | Root nodule microbial communities of legume samples collected from California USA - Cow pea white BW (SPAdes) (version 2) | ecosystem: Host-associated > Plants > Roots > Nodule | place: USA...
GCAATCCCCCCAGACCCTAACTCCACCCGCGCCATCATTCTCTCCCCGGTTCCACAAGCCCAAAAGGTTCCCATTTTGCCCCCACCCTACGACTTTCACACCCCCACCAAGCGCATTCACTCCCCCGATGATATTCGCCGCTTCCACGACTCCTTCTCCGGCAAAAACTTCCTCGGCTTCGTCGTCGCCCTCTCCGAATCCATCCGCGGCCGCAAAATCTCTGATCAGTGTCACGAATCCCCAGCCACTCTCGCCGTGCTCTCTATCCTCGAAACCCTAACCCTATTCGCCGATGAAACCCCCCCTGTTCCACAATCCGCGCGCTACGGAAACGTCGCGTATCGCACCTGGCACGAGAAAATGTCCAATTCCGCAGAATCACTGATCTTAAAGCTCCTCCCGGAGAATCTGCAACCGGCGACTGTCGAACTCGTGCCCTACTTCACTGACTCCTTCGGAAACGCGAGCCGCATCGATTACGGCACCGGGCACGAGACGAATTTTGCGGCGTGGCTGTACTGCCTGGCGCGGCTGGGAGTGGTCGGAGAGGAGGATTATCCGGCTCTGGTGGCGAGGGTGTTTGTGAAGTACTTGGAGCTCATGAGGAAATTGCAGTTGTTGTATTCCTTAGAGCCTGCAGGGTCTCATGGTGTGTGGGGGCTTGATGATTACCACTTTTTGCCCTTCATATTTGGGTCTTCCCAGTTGATTGATCACAAATATATGAAGCCTAAGTCTATTCATAATGAGGATATCTTGGAGAATTTCTCCAAGGAGTATCTTTACCTTGCTTGCATCGCCTTTGTGAAGAAGGTGAAGAAGGGGGTGTTTGCCGAGCACTCGCCCATGCTGGATGATATCAGTGGGGTGCCCAATTGGAACAAGGTGAACGGTGGGTTGCTCAAGATGTACAAGGCTGAGGTTCTTGAGAAGGTCCCCATCATGCAGCATTTTCTCTTTGGATCGATAATTAAGTGGTATGTGCGATGCTGTTTTTGATTGTATTGCTGTGATTTGGTTCTCTCTATGCTCTTAAATGTGTTTACCGTAGTTGCACTGTAGTTTGGTTGGTTGCACGGAGTGTAGAAATCATGTATAATGTAGTTTAAGAGTGTGTTTGGCGCATTATCTCCAATGCTTGTGTATTTATGTTCTCATGAAAGACGCCTGTTTGCTGGGGAAAACGGGTATCCAAATTCGGAGTGGATGCTAGATGGCATCATCCGTTACTGAAAGAACATCATCACTGCACAACCCAAACCAACCGGCCATGTAGATTGAAAGTCTAACACTTGGGGAACCACCTCTAGATTTTCCTTTGCCAATGCCAAATAGGCTAGCATTAGCTATAGTGGAGCCTACTGTTATGACAGCTTTTGTATTCCATGTCCATCATTATCTTGAGCTGAACGGAAAAATATCTTGTGGACAACACCGTCTAGAGGGCCACTTTATGCTTCAAACCCCTTTGAATAGAAACCGATCACCTATCATTTTCCTGAAAAATCCAAACTCCAGATGAGCGACATAGTTAGCAGATGGTAATTGGTATGTATCCAGAGCATACCATAAGCCAACTATCCAAAACTTCTAGCCTGTTAGCTGAGGGAACATGTAATAGCTGTATGATGAATCCGACCAGATTCAGTCGTGTAGGAGAGTGCTATGAACTTTGAAGCTAGAGTAGTACACAGGTCCATCTAGCGTGTGCTGAAATTTAATTTTTTTTATTAGAAGAATTAGGTTGGCAAAGTTAGAAGTTGAAATTAGACCACTGTCATAGACTTTCCAATACTGTGTCATACATTAACACTATCCCAAAATTTTAAACTATAAGGTGAAAACATGTGAATGATTTCATATTACACTTTAGTTGCTTCAAATGCATAATTTATTTACTTCAATATAAATGTAGACTTTGTACCTCAATCTTATAAATCACTTTGTACATCAATCTTATCACCAGTAACACACTTTCGCTTGAAATTTTTGGGCATATGGGACCTAATCCATAACAAGTGAAGCTTGCTTACTCTGGCCGGATTCCTGAAAATCAATCTGGAATCATTAATGTTTAATCCAAATGACAGAAAAAAGAGTGTAAAAAGAATAGTTAAGTTACCAGAGTCAATGACTTTGGATGCGCTTTAGGATTGCCATTGTAGATAGTATCCAATCCGAGAAAACACCCATAATGGGTTGTGAGCAGTTTATTCACTTTCATCTAAAAAATGGACACTGTTGATTTATGTTCTGAAACACAAATCAAAGCGTCATTCAGTGTCTGAGCAAGTAAATGGTTGAGGATTCCATATAGAATATGTGTCATCACTGTGAAACTTGAGCATATACTATTCCAAATTGGAACCGCCCAATTTAAATCTAGAAGCCATTCTCAAAATATTGAATTAGTCTTTCATCTCGTATTCAAATTGTCTTCCAACTCAATATAGTGGAAAGATCAAGACAGAAGCATATAACATTCGAATACAATACCTGCAAGTTGGCTAACTTGCTCTGTTGTAATCATAGCTGAGAAGCCTTTACTGTAATGTTGGAGCGCTGCTGCCTTTGCATTGCTGATGTTGAAGAATGGAAAAAAGTTACACAGGAAGACTATGCACTTAAATGTTTGTTGCTGTTGAAAGGATTAATAACAAAGCAGGTGCCGGAGGAGGGTTCCATTTTGGTACCTTGAGAAGATAGAGACTGAATGTGAATATAATGAATTGTGTGTTGGGTATACATATGAGTATTATTATTTATAATAAAGAAGAAATACAATAACAAGGAGCAAGAACAATATCTAATAATAGGAAATATTTGGTAAGATATTTACCCATGTAATTAAATTATATCTCTAACCGTTGTAGTTGCACCATATTATCCATATTATTGAGAAAATACTAAGTTGCTGCTTGCCAATTTGTGAGATATGATTGCTTGTTTTTCATGAGATCATCTGCTTGCGCTTTTTATTGAATTCTGAATTTTCTGATGTAGAATTTCCAAAGCAGTAGTTGTTCCATAAACTATGTATTGTGTAGTTGAGTCTTTTATCATGCATCAACTTAATTTCTTAATTTCATATAATGATGTGATGACCTTCCTTGAATGTCCGCGATAGTATTATGTACCGATGTTCTATACATGGGTTGATGCCAGAGTTTTAATATCTGTGCAGTTCTGGTTGCTCAGCATCAAACTAATATTTTATATCTTGATGTCACAAGCTTCTTATATTGTATAAAACTTGCATTTTCTCTATGAATGTTTCAATCTATGGGTAAATCACACAATTGGAATCACTACAGGGTAATAAGTATCGTCATCTTCATGATTGAGTTGTTTCAAAACTTTCTGCGAAAGTACAATTTGACTTGCCAAGTTCTTCCCTCTTTCCTATTTTTCCTTTTTGATATCTTATTTTATTAATTTGTTTTCTGCCAGGGAATAGTTCTTGGCGTCCACTGCCGGCTTTCCTGTGAGGACAAGCTATATAAAATAGGTTGATTTGGAAGCTATAAGGTTGTTTTGAAGGGTTTGTAATCTAACTTTACCAAAAGGTCATCCTTATAAGATTATAGCACCTTCGCAAAGGTAAAAGATAATGGAAAGAGTTTCTTTCTTTTGCCATATGACTGACGTGAATGTTTGCTACCTGTAGAAAGATGGTTCTACTTCTGTACTCACAAAAATATGAAGTTGATGTATTCATTGCTGTTTCTGGTTCTTGCGTTATGAGCAGCTTAGAGTGTAGCCCCTTAATCATGTGATTGAATTTTGTAGTGAATAAATAAGTTTGAAATTTTATTATTTAGTTTCTATCAGACTTTTGTCATTACGGCTACGGAACTCCTAGATGATAAACGTGTAACCTATGTTGTCTCTATTAAGATCAATCATTATTTCTTCCCTTCTGGTCAGTACAATGATGTAACACTAAAAAAACTCGTTCGTTTAATATAGGGATGGATGCTCAACTTCAAATATAAGGGTGATATTCATTTTGAAAATTTGAAAATAAGTTTCCTATACTACATAGGTGAACTTTGTTAACATTTATCTGCTGCACAATGCAAAATGCAGTTAACAGAAAGTGATTGAGAGGATAGGGGGGACAACTTCTTTCTTCACCTCCATAATTTCTTCCATGCACCCATAAAATTTTTGTAACGTGGATTTACGATCTAAAATGTAAATTTTATATTTTAGATTATACGATTCAAAATATTTTTTATTTTGTTCAAGTTGGATTTATGGTGTGGATCCCTCTTTAACAAACTCTAACCCTGTAAAAATATAATGAAACAATACCTCAAAATATAATGCAAATAATTAAGAGAGTTTAAGCCCCATCCTACTTCGATAATTTAGGAGGACACTACATAAATAATTCAATCTTTTTTACCATCAAATCGAGTTTAGTGATTTTAATATCCAACAAGCTTATAAAACTCTTTTTGAAAGATTCTGCTTTGTTCCACAAAAATTGAATGGTTACGGCACAGTCATGTCTTTGTTTGCATGACGTGAAGGTACTAATGAGTTCGTATGAAAAAGATGCTTCACACATATGTATGTAACCCACATATCTCTTACGTTGTTCACCACAAAAGGTATTGCATTTTCGGTTGGTTCTCCATCCACCACGTAACATACTTTACAACTCTATATTTAATTTCTTCTATAAGAAAGTTGATCGGACTCAGTTAATAACTAATATTAATATAAATAATGTGGGTTTATTTATGAGACTCATTTAGTAGAGAAAATAAACTATTGAATTAGAATGAAAGCCTAATTAAAGAATAAAAGAACAGTAAGATTGATTTAAGATGTATGAAAACAAAGAGATGAAAATGGTCATATCTTCAATTGAAAGAACTCATTTTTATGATAAGATATACACATGTTAGTAAAAATAATTCATATAAAAAAATGAAACTTGAAAATTAATATAAATTTTTAAAAATAAACTAAAGACAAAATGCATTTGATTTAGTAATTGGGAGATCCCACTAGGGATGACAAAAATAATACATGTACACATATTTATGAATGAAATTTGTGAATCATGGATAATAATATTTAATTACCTATTTAGTGAATTTCATTTAATATATTTTTAAAATTCAAGTAACTAAAACGAAATTATTAATAAAAAAATATTAATCATAAAATAATCATTTAAATTTTAACTTTATTTTTTTATATATATTTTTTATTTAAACGCAAGAAATTGAAGTTATTTTATAAAAGTTTAATTTTTCAAAAATTATATTTTGATCCAACTCATTTAAATTTTTTTTTTTAAAAGACTAAATCATTCACATAAATATTTTATTGAATAATTTAGTTTGAATTATACTTTTTTTTTTAATTTGTATTTTAAATATTTGTTTTAAAATAATTTTAGTAAAAATAACATATAAATACTATTCGTTTTCGACGTTACTATCAATAAAGATAGACACCTTTTAATATATTTGTTGTTGTTGTCTAAAATATATACATGGTACAACAAATAATTAATATAAAAATGAAACTTAAAAATTAACATAAATTTAATAAAATAACCTAAAGCAAAAATGCATTTAATTTCGGTTGTGAGAAGGATTATGATATTTTCATAATTTTTTTTTTAATAAATTTTGAAAAAATTTTCTTTTCAAGTCACCAAACATTTTTCTTGTCTTTTTAAATTGTACCAAATTTTTCTTTCATTCAATAATATATTACCAAACATTTTTGTTGTCTTTTTAAATTGTACCATTTTTTTCTTTCATTCAATGTACTGCCACGTCAACATTATTAAAAATTTATCAGAAAAACAAATTTTGTAAAAAATATTTTTCACGTGAGGATTAGGCGGTCCCACAAGGGATACACAACAGCTAAAATCGGAGTGTTCTGATATAACTTTTGTTGTCTAACCACCCCTCTGCACAAAAGACAGAGATGTTCAATTACATCCACAAAAACTCCATATATCTCTTTCTCTCTTCTTTTTCTTGGCTCACAACACCAGTTACAGTGTGTGAGATTTGCACCTCCAAGCCAAAGAAACAATGGAGAAACAGAAAATGGGGGTGCTAAGGGCTGCAATTGGAGATGCAATTTTGACATCAATCTGGGTTTTCATCATGTCAACTTTGAGAATCGCTTCAACAGAGGTAGCACTTTTCCTCAGCCTCCAACCCCTTTCACTCGCAGGTCTCTTCATCACCACAGTTCTGAACACCTTCTGTGTGCTCACCGTAAGCTTCATCGGAGGTGTGTTAGGCGGTGCCAGCTTCAACCCTTCAACCACAGTTTCATTCTACACTGCAGGTCTCAGACCCGATTCATCTCTTTCATCAATGGCTGTTAGGTTCCCTGCTCAGGCATTCGGTGGCGCTGTGGGAGCCAAGGCTCTTGTTCTGGTGATGCCATCACAGTACAAGCACATGCTGAAAGGTCCTTTTTTGAAGGTGGATTTGCACACCGGTGCCCTTGCTGAGGGGTTGTTGACCTTCACTCATAACATGGCTATTCTCTTTTTGGTGCTGAGGGGTCCCAAGAACCCTTTTTTGAAGGTCTATTTGCTTTCTGTTGCTACTGCTGCTTTGGTTATCCCTGGTTCTGGGTTCACTGGACCTTCCATGAACCCTGCCAATGCCTTTGGATGGGCCTTTGTGAACAACAAGCACAACACTTTGGAGCAGTTTTATGTGTATTGGGTGTGCCCTTTCTTAGGGGCGTCCTCTGCAGCTTTCATCTTCAGGTCTTTGTTCATGGCACCCATCAAACAGAAGAAGGCTTGAGATGGATTTTAATGGGAGCAAGGGAAAACACTGCTTAAATAAATCATTGGCTTTTTAAAGTAGGATTATTTATATCTACAATGTAAGTGACTTGTATTATATGATATTCTATGTAGATTAATATTTAAAGTTTTTTTTTTATATATTGGGTTATCTTCAATTTAGTTTTTATTTAAAAATTCCTTTGTTAAGGGTTTAAAATAGTATTCTTCTTTTTTTTGTCTAACTAGTATTTCTTTATTTTGTTTCTTATAGAATGCCAATGACTTCCATATTCATATGTTCAACTCGTTAAGTAGGTTGAGGAGTGATTTAGAGGAAATTTGAAAGGAAATGAGTGAATTGATTGGTAAATTGGAGATGAGAAGACACAAGTAACTATCAAAACATTCCATTAATAACGAAATTCAAATAGCAATCACTTAAAAAAGTATTTTGAGTACTCGGTAGAATAAGAGTTTTTCATGATACTCAGATGAAAATACCCAAACTTATTTATTTTTAAGTATTTTATGAATTTGCATATTTTTAATTGAATGTGTATTAAAAAATTATTTTGTTCATACTTGGTTGAGTATTTAAAACATTATTTTATTTTTGTTTAAATTTCTTGTTATTTGATTTTACCTACAAACATTATGACTTGATCATTATTTTTGTATTTTCGTTTTTAATTTGTTGATTTACTCATTTTCACTCAAATTTTCTCTAATTTGCTAGTCAACTTCTTTATGAAAAAGAAAGGAGTGGGTTGATGAGTAATTTGAAAGAGATTAGAAAGGAATAAACAAGTTAACTAATGTGGTAGAGTAGGGGTGATCATGGATTGGATCCAAATAATTTGATTAAATTTTCGATCCAAATTCACTTTTTTAAAAAAAGTAGATTGGATTTTTTAAAAATCCAGATCCAAATATTTAGATCAAGTTTAAATCCAGATCTAAATATTTGCATCAAGTTCAAAATCCAAAATCCATTTTTCATAAAATAAATTCAAATTAAATTTTTTAAAACTTGTGTCCATAGGACTGACACCATAGAATTTGGCAGATTTTTTGTCGGGGCCAACGAGGCCAAATTTCAGCATGAGATGAACTTGGATGACTTTCAAACGAATTTCAATCGGGGACAACGTGACCAAATTTGGGACAAAGTCGACTTGACAAAATTTCAGTCAAGATCGATTTGACTGGATTCGACTGAATTTCGGCCAGAGCTGATTTTGCCTAATACGACCAAATTTTGGCCAGAGCCGACTTGGCCAAATATGGCCACATTTGGGCTAGGGCCTGATCAGTCAAATTTTGGTCAGGGTTGACTCCACTAAATTCGTCGACCGACACTTGCCCAAATTTAGCCGTATTCGGTCGACTAAGTCTCGAACAAAATTTGACTATATTCAACTTAGTCGGTTGTGATTGAAAATTGACTATATTCAGTCAAGTCGGTCCCGGTCGACGAATTTAGTGGAATCAACCCTAACCGAAATTTGATTGATCAGGCCCTAACCTAAATGTGGTCATATTTGGCCAAGTCGGCTTTGGCCAAAATTTGGTCGTATTAAGCAAAATCGGCCCTGACCGAAATTCAGTCGAATCCAGTCATGTCGATCTCGACTGAAATTTTGTCAAGTCGACCTTAGCCCAAATTTGGTCACGTCGTCCCCGACCGAAATTCGTTCGAAAGTCATCCAAGTTCCCATACTAAAATTTGGCTTCGTTGGCCTCGACAAAAAATCTGTCAAATTCTATGGTGTCAGCCCTATCGAAAATCTAATCCACATCCATTTTGGATCCAAATAATGGATGTGGATCCAAATTTGTGTCCATAGAGCTGACACCAAAGAATTTGACAGATTTGGCCAAATACTTCCAAATTTTGTCTAGGACCAACTGGTTCAAATCTTGATCAGGACTAACTTGACAAAATTTGGCCTAATTCGGCCAAATTTTGTATAGGATCACGCCAACTCAATCAAATACGATTAAATTTTGGCTAGTACGTCTCAACCTTTAGCCTAACCTAACAAAAAATATAAAGTGAAAATTTGGATTGGATATTTTGGATTATCCATTTTGAAAATCTAGATTTCGAGAATGGATATCCAATCTATAAAATATATAAAATGTAGATTAGATTGATATCCAGATACAATAAAATGGATTTTAAATGAATTGGATTTTGAATAGAATGAATATTAAATAAATTGGATCAGAGAAAAATGGACTGGATCAAAAAAATTGGATTTTTTATCTACCCTTAAGTTAGAGAATAAAAAATGAAAGGATTGGTCACGACATTCTATTAATAATAACAATTAAATACCAAGATATCTAAAGACAAACATACGCTTGACTAACACTCATTAAAACATTATTTTTTTAAATAATAGCTTAATTGAAAGGATTCCTATGAAGTACTTAACATTTAATTGAATTTTCTAAATATTAATCTTTCGATTGTAGATTAAGAAATATAAAATTCAATTTGAATACAAACCTTTTCATATAAACTCATAATATAAAGAACCATTAACAAATTTAAGCTTAATTATGAATCTCAATTTTAATTTTTATTCTAAAAAATATACCTTTATAAGCTTACACCAATTATTCTAATTAATAAAGAAAAATACAACAAAAATAACAACATAACAAGAAATTGATGTGATTCTATTTTATAAAGAAAATAAAATTGAATTGATTTTTTTTCTTGATGATTTGCTTATGTCTTTGGATTAAAGAAAAAAAGTATATCTTAAAAAACAAGTGCAAAGATCTTATCCTAATTCTAAGGTCTATATTGTTGAGAAATATAATAAACCTACCTTAAATTCATTTCAAAAAAAAAAAAATATTATTTAAATAAAAGTAAGTTTGGAAAAATTCTTCATTTTCCGAGATCTTATAAAAGTAGTAAACTTAAAGATAAAAATATCATCATAATGAGATTTTTTTTATTACCTAAGAAATTAAGATAAATTAATGTAAAATTATTCTTTAATCAAAGTCTCTGAAAACTCTCCTCTAAGCATGCTCCAATGCATAAATGAACCTTATGAACTAAATATAAGTAGAAGTTTGCATGCCTAAAAAGTTGGAAAAACTACTCACATATTCATCTTGACTTTCCTAAAAATACTAACATACATAGCTAAAACAGGACAGTCTTTAGTTGCATCACCAATATTCACCTTAAGCCAGTTAGTATATGAAAACTGTCATATTACATCTGCATAGAAAACTACCCAAATCTCTTTAGTTTGAATATTAAAAAATGTTAGACAAACCTTTGAAAAGTCTTCATGATCTTTGAACACATGTTTTTCAAAAGTGTGTAAATATTAGAATTTTTAAGTTATAGTAATATTTACTTACATGACTATTTTGAGTGAAAACATAATCCTAAACACTTACGAGAGCATTGGTGAGAGAATATACATTTTAGCTTATGTGATCTCTTTCATACATGATTTTCCTTGTAATTTCAAAATATAAACTCATGTGCTTAAAATAGAGTTTTTCCATTCATTTGATTCACGCAACTTGATTTTATTTAAAAAGTTGATGTGTTTCTAGAGAAGTTCTTTCCCTTTGGTTTAATGTAGATATGAATAAAGTTTTGAAATTATTAAGTTTTACACAAAGTGCAAATAGACAAGTGTGAGGTGTGATGAGTGCAAATTTGAGTACTCATTTAACGTTTATTCTTGTTTCTTAATTAGTTGTTTTTCTTAAAAGATTGTTTTAATTATGATTTGTTATCATTAGGCTTAATATTGAGCATGAGTAACAAAAAAATGTTAAAAACAGTTTTTTAGTTGCATAAAGGTTCTTTGAATATTATGAGATGTGTTAATGTACCTATAACTAAGTTAAAGAGGTTGGATGTGTGGAAATAAATTGATTAAAGTTTCATAAAACATTCAAGGTTAAGCAAAAATTAGAAAATAATCAAATCCAAAAAAAGCTAAGTCAATCATCACATGAAGATGTCTTGAAAAAGTGATGAGAGAAAAGGAACAAACAACAAAAAATAAACCTTACAATTTTATCTATTTTTTTCAACCAAAGGGACAACAAATATATTTTTAGGTATTTTTTTTTATATTTTAAATAATTATCTTATTTAATTATATTAAAAAATATCAAACATAGCAATTGTCAAATCTTTTGAAATATGGCATGATTTCTTAAATATTTTAAATCTCCATATCAACCAAATAAATCATGAGTAAAATGATTTTTAGTTTTAATTCAGAAGTCACATTGGTTAAAGTTAGAAACTTATGTATGAACTTTCATAAATATTATTTTAATTAAAATTTTTTATAATTAGATTTATTGAGCATGAGTTAAAAAAATGTTAAAAATAGTTTTTTAATTACATAAATATTCTATGAATATTCTCATGTGTGTTAATGTAGCTATAACTAAGTTAAAGTGAATGGATGTATGGACATAAATTGATTAAAACTTCACAAAATATTCAAGATTAAATAAAAATTAGCAAATCATCAAATCCAAAAGAAGTCAAACCAAACACCAGGAAGATGAAATGAAAAAGTCAAGAGAGAAAGGGAACTAAGAGACAAAATTTAGACCTTGCAATTTACCTATCTTTTTCATCAAAAGGTATTTGATAATACCATAATATTTATGATAAAATATAAATATATTTTTAGGTACATTTCTTATATTTTAAATAATTATCCTATTTAATTATATTATAAAATATCAAAACATAGTAACTGTCAAATCTTTTGAAATCTTGCAAGATTTCTTAAATATTTTAGATCTCCATAACAACCAAATATATTTTAAAGTTATTGGATTTATTTAGAAGATAGTGAGATGAGATTATATTATAAAAAAGGAAGATTACAATAACAAAAAAGACAGAAAAAAGCTCAACCCAATTTCTATATAAAGAGACTAGAGAGAATTCATCAAGGGGAATCTTAGGAACCAGTTGGGGCCCTAATTTCGACCAAACCACTTCTCCACTCCCTTTTCTTATAGTTTCATGTCCTCCCATCCTTCCCCTTCTATATTTATGTCATTTTTGCTCCCTTGGAGTGATAAGCCTCTCAAGTGATTTTGTTGTAATTCCCTAATGAGATTATGAGGCTAGATGAATAATTTATTTTTGTTCTTTTTTATTTTATTGTAATTTATTTTTATTTGTCCTTTACCTCTTAATTAAGTAAAAGTAATGATCTTTACATTGTATCAAGTTAGCGCGGTGTTAAATGTACATAATATAACAATCATATGATTTAAATGGTATTTAGTTTTATTTGAGAAGTCACTTTGGTTAAAGTTAGAAACTTTCATATGAATTTTAAGTAATGAATTTTTGTCAAATGTGTTTCTCAATTGACTTTGAAGCGGAAACATGTCAAATAGGGTAAACAACTCAAATGCTAACATGAAATGAGTTTCACACGTCAAAAAAATTTAACTCTATTGGTTTAAAAGGAATATATCCATTTATTTTTAAAGTTTGAGGATCAAAATGTATCAAAATTTCGAACAGGGACAACTTTCAATTTCGCGTCAAAGTTTAGGTAATAAATTAACCCTTTATGTTTTTCTGTGTGGGAGTGCTTCTACTTGAAGAAATTATTTTTCTATTGCATGATTTACAAAGGTGACATCAGAATTTAGGTTCTAATCAACAGGAAAAGAGAAACAATTTGGCATGAGCATAATCAACTTTGCATATTGCCTCTTTGGAGAGAGGTTAGTGCTCATGAATTTGTTGTTATGCAATTACATTGTCGGTGCATGTGTGGTAGGATTTGGCTTGGTCGAGATGGTGTCAATAATGAATTTCACTTTTGTCGACAACTAGTTTGAGGTAGAAGATGGTGATGACAAATGAGAAAAAAATATTATTCTCAAGAAGTTTGTGCAAGTCACCTGTGAAGAGAAGGGTTCAAGCATATATGTTGACAGTATGTCAAATGTTTGTTTCAGATGACGAAGAAGAAAAAGATCATGTTAAAGCTTCATTGTAGAATTATTGACTTTATATGTTAAAATTCTGGTGAAGGAAAGATATGGTGGTTCTCAACTGAGTATTCACCAAAATCACATCTAGTAACATGATGAAAACAAAAGTAGGAAACTCTTGTAAGAATGAAGAGTTAATTTAATAGTTGTCACTAGAAATTAACAAGTATCTTAGGAGATTTTGACTATGTATCATGGGAAGATTTGCAACTTTTGTTAGAAAAAGTAATATTCAATTGTTATTTTTGTTAAAAAAATTATACAACAAAATTTATAGTTTTTGTCATAAAAGCTTTATGATTTTTTTTGTAAATTTCTATACATAAATTACATGTTGAATAATAATACATAACATGTTGAGTAATAATATTTTTCTTCGATGAACATAAACCTTTAAATCCTCAATCACATAAATTTATTGTGCACTTTTATTTAAATTTTATACTCTTATTTGTAAATTTATTTTCACTTTGAATAAATTATTTTTCTACTAAGTCATTTTTACTCATGATTTATTCAATTTTATAATTAATCTCAAATTTGCTTATTTTAGTATTTCTTTTGGAGAAATCGTATCAAACTAAAAAAAAAAACTAAAAAAATGGGTAGGGGAGTCAAATTGTAAAAAATTACGTAACTCACCATTGCATGCATACATTATTCTTATATATAGGCAAACAAACTCTCACTTTCTATATATATATATAATCCACGTCACCACAACTTATTAAAATCTGCTGCTGCAAACAACAGCAAAGAAAAAAAAAAAAGGTTCAAAAGTACATCAACATAAAGTACAAAAACATAGACTTAATACTTCAAAGGTATTTGGTAAAGTATTGAAACAGTGACAGATTTTGAAGTTTCGAAGGGGAACTCTCTTCCGCAGGTACAAGAACATAGATTCTAAGTGAAGCACACTTGTAGAAGCTGCCATGGAGTACAACATAGGTTACAGTGAGGACCTCAGATCATAGCCCTCAAAAAGAGGGTTCATTCACAATTTCAGCATCAACATTAGAGTTTCATCTGTGTAGTGCATAGCTTCTAATTACAGTTTCATCTTCATCTTAAATAAATCCGTATATGTGTTTTCCTATTGCAAATCATTGACAAATATAGCATTAGAAATTTCCCACTGCTTTTTCTCCAAATTCTTTTCTTAGCAATAATCAAATTATATAACAAGAATAACTTGAGGTCTTAAAACATGATAACAAGAACTAAATAAGTGTTGAGTTTATTGAAGAATGTGCAAGAGTTTAGTAAACTCTTAATTGATTTTATTATGAATAAAAAAATTTATAATGAGATCAGCATTTAGTGTGTGTAGAGAAATAGATAAGTGATTATTCAATAATATATTCAGCATCAATCATACTCTTATTTACTTACAATGAAATAACCAAGTTTGGTTTAGGATTTAAAATATATCTTCAAGAAATAATAACTGTAATTTGATTCTTGATCGGGGGAAAAGTAGAAGATGATTGACTTTTGCCTTCTTTTTCATTTTTCATTTTCTTAAATCATAAATACAAATTATTAATGAAAAAAAATTAGTGCATTTGGGAGATTCGAGAAAGCTTTCCCTTTTCAAATATCAGGTTTCGGAAATTTTATTTAAGAAATTATGTAAAAATACACATACATTTTTTTAGGAAGAAAAGTTTGTTAGAGAAGCAACTATAGCAATACGAAAAAAGGGGGAAAATCTTCCAAAACTAAAAAATTAATATGTATGATGTTTGTAGTTGATTAATAAATTTTAGGTTAAAATACCCCGTTGGTCATCGTTTTTGTACCAAAATTTCAATTTGGTTGTTGGTCCTCGTTTTTGTACCAAAATCTCAATTTGGTCATCATATTTTTATTAATCTTAATTAGGTCCACATTTTTATAAATTAGTAACAATTAGGTTCTTTTCGTTAATATAGAACTAACACCGTTAAGTAGATGTCACGTGTCAGCTCCTCGTTTTTAAAATTTTTTGAATTTTTTTTGAATTTTTTTTGAATTTTGAATTTTTTTTCAAATATTTATGCCACGAGTCACGTTTTTAAATAAATTAAATATTGTTAAAAATATGTAATAGAAATATCACTTGTAATAAAAGTATCATCATAACATTTATATAAAAATTAAATTTGATCTAAATTTGGAGCGTCTGAAATTGAAAATTTTTAAAAAAATTTGGGACCGAAATCAAATCAAATTAACAAATGAGGAACAAATTGAGATTCATACACTAATTTGACACGTGTCACCATATTAGATTGACACGTGACCCACTACAAACGTGACATGTGGCATAAATATTTTAAAAAATTCAAAAAAATGAGGAACTGACACGTGGCACCTAATTGTTACTGATTTACAAAAATGTGGACCTAATTGAGACTAATACAAATACGAAGATTAAATTGAGATTTTAGTACAAAAACGAGGACCAACGGAGTATTTTAACCTAAATTTTAGATCCTAGAATCTTGTAAGAAACGTTTACTATATCTTATTTGATTTTAAATAAATTTTATCAAATCATATTACTTTTAAACAACTTTATAAATTTTGTTTCAATAATAAAATTTTATAAGCCTCACAAGTTTATACTTGTTTATTTAAACTATTTTTTTTTATAATTTAAAAATTAATTTAATTACTAGAATTGAATTTTAATGAAATGATATAGTATTACATATTATTGATATTAAAAAGTTGTTCTAAAGCTTTAGAATCTTATATAAAATTCAATCGTAATATTTTATACTAAAACCCTTATCATATGCATAAAAATGTTCCAAGAGAACATATGCTACTACATCTAAATCTTGCCCCAAATCAAAGCATGTACTTCTATTGGCTACTTAAATTATTATCAACCTCTTTATTTAGATTTCAAAACTGGAAAACAACACAACCCAATTACCTTTCCTTACACAAGATGCCAATAAATGTTCTCATATTTTGTATGTGATTTTGGTTTTTGAAGTATTATATAACCCAACATGCATGGAAATCATCGATCCCTTTGTTTGTTTACTTCATTGTTACTAAATTTCCAACATAGATTACAAAGCCCCCACAATCGCAATTTTTTAGAGAATCCCCATTAACTTTATTAATAGAAATAAAAAGGGAAAAGCTTAATATTATCATTTTTCAAAACAACATATTATCCTTCAAAACCTTAATAAAACAAATAATCCGGGGTTAAAACAAAAGAGAAAAAAAAACTCATTAAAAACAACCAATTACGTTATTATACCATAGTACAAGTATCACAAGTTGTATAAAATAACGAAAGAAAGAAGAAAGAAGAAAAACAAAAACACCCCAAGATTAGTTTAATGTTAACCCAATTTGAACCTAACTTGGCATGTGAAGAAAGAAGAATATTCAAACGATCATATAAAAAAGGACACAAACAAAAAAAGTACGTACCTGAAAGCAACTGCTATTTGGTTCTTTATGAGACATAGCTTTGTATCCCAAAATTTGAGGTAAACTGAACTTCGAACCAATAGCTGAAGAACAAGAAACTAATGTTGCTTTCAAAAACCACCTTTCATTGATACTGAGACTCTGATTGATACAGAGCTGTAACAACAAACAACAACAGAAAAACACTTCCATCATTCGATGCAACAATGTCTTATGTTCCATCAAATTGTAATAACATCTGGGTGTCTGGTTTTCCTTGTTCTGTCGTGCAAGGTAGAAACTTGGTTGCATAAGAACAACTCAGATAACTGAGAAACCAAAAGGGTTTTATGATAAGATGATGAAGCATAGGTTATATGAAATATAATAAAGCTATGAAATTATGAACATACCATAGATTAAGCCTCAGATTGTAGAGATGAAGAAGAGGGTGAAGGAGGAGCAGCCATGTTTTACGGTGTGACCACTCCTCTTCGAAAAAGAGCTTAGGGTTTAAACCATAAACAATTATATAGGGTCGAAAATAGAAAAGAGTAAGAAAAATAAAATTGAGATGGTTCATTGAATGTGGACGCAAACGTTGTTTTAAGGAGCATAGTAGAGAGACAGGAACATAACATCATGGATGTGGGACTATAGCTGTAAAAAAGGTATGGTAGGTGCGCGAAGCATCTGTTTAACGTTTCTCTTTTTGGGGAAAAGAGTGAAAACACGAATTTAATAAAGTTTTTGAGCATCAAATGAGGCTAATGTTTTACACGATATTTTTTGTTGGATGCTTCTTAATTAATCAAGATTCCCGTTCGAGTAATCAATCTCCTTAATGAATGGACATTATTAGAATGGGAGTTGTTTCGGGTGTAGGGACCAAGAGCCTATTAAGGAACTCCTTTGATCTTACTTCTTTTCTCAAAACCTCCTCTCCTCGATACTGCAATAACTTCTTTTCCAAGAAATCCACTCCTTTGCTCGATCGGCTGGGCTGACGATCGGGGTACCTGTCTAAAAGGCTCTGATGCTTAAGTCAGTAAGGGACCGATCGGGATATCAATGTATCTGCTATAATAAATGTGAATTAAAGATGCCCACCAACCTACCTTTGGGCCCTATTTATAGTTTTCGGTGTGGACCTGTGGTTAGGGTTCCTTAATCACAGCCCAATGACCCTCTAATCAAGATTATGATCTCGTTTAACGTTAATTAATCCAATTGGCTTGTGTTGTTTGACTGTGCGACCGATGGTCGCTTGACCGGGCCTGTTATATCCTGATTTTAACAAGTGAATGTGTGGCTGATCGACCGATGGACGCATATAAACAATGCGCGAATCTTAAGATTGACCGACCGATGATATGGTCAACCGATTATCCTTTACTAGGTTACGGTGCTGTTCGTACGGGGCCGATCGACCGATGTTCCATTGCGGATCAGAATGTCACTTGTTTGTGTTACCGTTTGACCGATGGCCCAGAACATGGTTTGATTGTGAGACCGGTCGACCGATTCTTTCTGACGATGCAATGACTTATTTGTATACGCCGATTGTTCGATGGTCCTATGCAGTTCATTTATTAAACCGTTCGACCGATGGTTTCCTATGATGCGATTTATAATATATACATCGATTGGCCGATGGTCCTATATAGTTCATTCGTCTGACCGTTCGACCGATGGTTATGTTTTATACGCAAGCTTTCCCAGCCTCATCCGATGGACTTGAGGATTGGCCTTGGCCGATAGCCTGATGGGACATACAGTACACAAGCACCCCCAGCCTTGAGCGATGATGTAAGTGAAGCGAGAAGGTTTACCAAGACCGTAATGCCGATGGACCGACGGCGTCTCTCGACGGTTATTTTGCATCGTAGATCGTGCCTGTCAGTTAGGATTTGAAGCGTCGCGGAGTATAGGTCGTTGATCTGAGCATGGTCGTGTGGTTCTGATGCTGCCACGTGTCCCTGGGTCCTCCTATAAATAGGTATGTGTGGCTGTTGTTATTTTCACACTTTCCTCTCTCTTTCTACCCGAGCCTCCGATCGGTTTCTCTATCTGCAGGTAAAGAATGTCTTCTAGCGCATCGAGTTCAGACGGTTTGTCGGGTGGGGCGGTCGAGGCGTCCGGGGGCGGCGGGTCGATCTCCGCTCTGTTCAGCTCTTCTGATTCGGGGACCTCGCTCGGGGGAGTGTCAAGTTCAACGGATTCTCCCATCCTTCTCAGCGGCAGCCCAGAAGCCGAGCAACCGGTCGCCGAGGCAGCGGAGCAGATCGCTGCTTCGGAAGAGAGTGGGGACGTCATCAACATCAACGTTCGCGATGAGGGGGATCAGGCTAATCTGCCAGAAGTACATGGATACGATTGGGCCCCCTATGAGCTGCGTACGCATGCGACGAGGTTCCGATGGGGCAATGACCTTGGGGATCTGGTTGAGCGGACCAAGGTTTTTGGCAACGAGGTGGAGGACGGATTTCTTCGGGTCAAGGTGTGTGCCGGTAACGAGAGGGTCTGTCACGGAAAGGGGGCGACGAAGCTAGAGTTCTTCTACGTCTACGCTTGTCTCTTCCACGATTTGGGTCTGACTGTGCCGTTTGCCGACTGGCAGATGGTCGTCCTTCGTCAGATCCAATGTGCGTCGACCCAGATACATCCGAACGCCTGGGCATCGATGCAGGCGATCGAGGTTCTATGCCGAGCGGCCGGTCTGACAGCGACTATGCCTCTGTTTCTACATTTCTACAAGACCCGACCGACAGCGTCGAAAGGCTGGGTCTCTTTTCTTGGGGCGAACAAGAGTTTGTTCACCCTTTACCTCGCCTCCTACAAAGGTTTCAAGATCGGCTTTTTTAAGGTCGCGATTCCTGGTTGAGGAAGGAAGTTCATTTTTGATGAGGAGGGTCGGCCGAAGTTCCCCTTATACTGGACGACTTTTCCCCCACCTACCGATCCTTGGGCTGAAGACCGCTTGACTCCCGCCGAGCGGGCCGACCTGGCCGTCCTCAAGACGTTGCCCGACAAGATCCCTCCGCGGCCGCTGATCCAATGCCTCCGCTCCCCGAATTTTCCGATGGCGGTTTATGGTTAGTTGTTCTGATCTTCTTGATCGTCTTAGTGGTTGTAATTAACTTACATGTTTTTTCTTGCCTCGCAGATATCATGGCCCGGATGACTGTTTCCAACGCTGAGTTCTTGGCTCGCGCTAAGACTCGACGAAGGGAAGATGATGCCACTGAGGAGGTCGCGCCCCTCCAGAGCGTCCCCACTGCCCCCTCGACGGCTCCAACTCCTGTTACCATCGCTTCGGGGTCGCTAGCTACTGCTCTCCTTGGCAGCGAAGTTCGGCTCGACGAGGAGGTCTCCTTCCACCTGGGGCCTCGTGTCAAGGAAATGCTAAAGGACGTGTCCGAAGAGGAGGCTCTCCGAACAGCCAGGGAACTGACCCTTAGGCTTGCTGCGATATACACCAAGTTTCCTCGCCCCGACCGGAGCAGGATGGAGAGCTTGGAGAAGGAGCTCGCAGCGGCGAAGATGGAGCTCCACGAGGTGAAGGCCTCCGCGTCAGACCTGAAGACTCAGTTCGACCGGTTGAACGACATAAAGGCTGAGCATGCCAAGTGTGTCAGTCTACTTAAGGCTGCCGATGATCGGGCAAAGGAGGAGCAGACGAAGGCCAAGGAGGCGGCAGAGGAACTTCGCAAGCTCCAACGACGTTTTGATGATCTGACGTTGGAGCACATGGTCACCGTCGGATCAGCTACAGATTGGCAAAGGAAAGCCAAGGAGTATCAGGCCGAGCTGCAGGTGGCCGATGAGCAAGTTTTTGCTCAATATGAGGCGGGCTTCCCGAGCGCCGTCGACCAGGCTGTCTTTTATTATCGCTGTTCCCCCGACCGGTTCGATGTACACTTGGGGGTGGTGGATGGGAAGCTGGAGAAGGTTTTCGAGCGGCTAGATGAAGTGAACGATCCTCCCGCTGATAATTAATTTTTTAATTTCATTGTATATTTTGACATAACCGATCGACTCCGATCGGCCTCGTGGTCGATCGCTTTCGATCGGTTATTAGGTTATTTTTTTATAAACACCAGTATGTAAATATTAATTGGCTTCCTCTGTCCTATCTGTTGATTTGCTTCTCTTTCGATGTTGGTATTGGCGATCGGCCGTCTTTTTATTTTTATCATTTCTCGCTGGCGATCGGCCATTTCACTTCTAATAATCTATTATTTTCGTCGGTCGGTTGCGCTTACTATCGACTATTAGTTGGGCGATCGGCCCTCGACTTTTGACTTGTTTCTTGCGATGTTTTCTTGCTTATTTGACCCGAACGGTTGACCCTTGGTATCGCGTTCAATTTTAATTGTTTAGATCGTAGGCGTAGCACCTCGATCGCTTTGGACAGCTCGTGTCACTTATTTACCCGTGGGGTTAATTTGATCGCTTGGATCGGTGCTGACCGAGCGGGACTTCCTCGTGGAAGTCCGCGCCTTGACCGGTCAGGCTTTACTCGGGTCCCGTAGGGAGCCCCGTCGGTCAGTTTTGTCAATGGAATTTGTAGGAAACGCTCGTTTTATTTATAATGTCAACTGTAGTACATTTTTAGGTGCGACGCGTTCCAAGTATTCGGTACTTCTCGGCCGCTCAAGTATTCCAGCCGGTAGGCTCCGTTCTATAGGCTTTCGGTCACGCGGAACGGACCCTCCCAATTCGGTGACAGCTTTCCTTGTGCTGACTTTTTGCGTGTTTCGTTGGTCTTCCTCCACACTAGGTCCCCTCAGATGAAGCTCCTTGGTTTAACTTTTGCATTATATCTCCTCGCCACCATCCTCCTGCATGCTTCAGCTCGCACGGCCGCTCTTTCTCTCCGCTCAGTCGTCCAATCCAACTCCTCTCGTAGGCGTCCACAGTTTACATCTAGGTTTTGCATGTCCCGCCGAAGGGTCGGCTCTCCTACTTCAACTAGTAGCATGGCGTTGGTTCCGTACGTCAGGTTGAAGGGGGATTCTCCTGTCGTCCCGTGTGGGGTGCACCGATAGGCCCAAAGGACTTGCGGCAGTTCATCCACCCACGCTCATTTGGCTTCCCTCAATCTTTTTTTTTAACTCCGCCACGATGACCTTGTTCATTGCTTCGGCCTGGCCGTTGGTCTAGGGATGCTCGACCGAGCTGGTCACATGACGTATCCCCACTTGTTTATAAAAATCCTTCAGCTTCTTGTCGATAAACTGACGGCCGTTGTCGGTAATGATGGTATGCAACAGGCCGAAGCGGCAAACAATATTTCGCCAGACGAACGAATGCACCTGTCGAGCGGTGATGTTGGCTAGGGCTCCGGCTTCGACCCACTTGGTGAAATAATCCACGGCGACTAGTATAAACTTCTTTTGCGCTCGGCCGATAGGGAATGGCCCGACGATGTCCATATCCCACTGTGCGAACGACCAAGGGGCTGTCAGGCTATGTAGTTCGGTCGGGGCTCTCTTAACTTCGTTTCCATGGGCTTGGCAACCTTCGCATTTGCATATCATGACTTCGCAGTCTTGTTCCATGGTCGGCCAATAATAACTCGCCCAGAGTATCCGTGCCTTCATCGTTCTCCGACCGGTGTGCATACCACATATGCCATTGTGGACTTCGTTCATGACATACTCCGCTTCTTCTCCTGATAGGCACTTGAGGAGTGGTGCGGTGAAACCCGCTTGTACAGATCTTCCCCAATGACAATGAATCGAAGCGCTCGTCGTCGCTCGATCGGTTTGACGTCCTCCCCCGCGTCGCATCTTCTTAAAAGTTCTTTTATCTCGCTTGTCCAGTCCGCCGACCGATCTACTGCTGCGCATTCTCCTGCCGATGGTCTCATCAGGGTTTGCCTGATGATAGTTTTCAACTGACCCTTTTCTTTTCCTTCAGCTAGTTTGGATAGCCTATCGGCCTTGGCATTCTCTGCTCGGGGAATATGATGGAGGGTCGCTTCTTCGAACTCCTTGAGGGCGTCCATCACCTTGTGATAATACTGCAGCAGCAGGTCGTCTTTAACTTGATATTCCCCTTGTACTTGCCCGATGACGAGCCGTAAATCGGTATTACACCTTATTCTTCTTGCACCTAGGTCCTTCGCTAGTCTCAGTCCGGCGATCAGTGCTTCATACTCCGCTTGGTTGTTTGACGCCTTGAACTTGAATTGTAGGGAGTGATCAACCGTAAAATCGTCGGGCCTTCGATGACAATCTCCGCTCTGGCTTTACGTTTATCCGATGAGCTGTCCACGAAGAGGACCCATGCTTGTTCCGGCGGGGGGATTGGCCCATGGAGTTTCACGGCAAAATCCGCCAAATGCTGCCCCTTTACTTACCCTCTTGGTTCATATTTGAGACCGAACTCAGATAATTCAACCAACTAGGCGATCATCCTTCCCGCCAGGTCGGGTTTCGAAGTATTTTGGCTATGGGATGATCGGTTCGGACGATCACCTGCTGGCTCTGGAAGTACTGGCGCAATCGGCGCGCGGCCGTCAGTAACACTAAGGCTATCTTTTCAATCAATTGATACCTCGTTTCTACGCTTTGCAACACCCGACTGATGAAATACACTGGTCGTTGCTCCGGATTCTCTTGTATTAAGGTCGCGCTAATCGTGTCGTCCGAAACTGATAGGTATAACTGCAGAGGCAACTCCTCTACCGATCGACTCATAATTGGGGGACTGCTGATCATCTCTTTTATCTGCTGAAATGTCGCTTCGCATTGATCGTCCCACTTATATGCGGTCTGCTTCTTCATGATTTTCAAAATCGGCTTAATTTTTTCGGTGAGCCTGGGCAGAAAACGCGCAAGAGAGGTCAGCCGCCCGACCAATCGCTGAATCTCCTTTAGATTCTTGGGGTTCCTCATCTCGACAATAGCGGCGCTCTTGTCTGGGTTGGCCTCTATACCTTCGGCGGTCAACATGAATCCCAGAAATTTTCTGGTCGGCACTCCGAAAACGCACTTCTCAGGGTTAAGGCGCAGGTTGCACTTGCGCACTTGGTGAAAGACCTCTTTGAGGTCGCACGTGGTCTGTGGCTGTTTGTGACTTCACGACCATGTCGTCTACGTATACCTCCATGGACCAACCGATCTGTCCTCTGAAGATCTGATCCATCAACCTCTGATAGGTAGCCCCTGCGTTTTTTAGGCCGAACGGCATGACTTCGTAGCAGAAATTCGCCCAATCTGTGATGAACGCCGTTTTGGATCTGTATGGACCGTACATAGGGATTTGATTATACCCTGAGTATGCGTCCAGGAAGCTCATTTAGTTGTGCCCCGAAGCTCCATCCACCAGTCGATCGATGCTGGGTAGAGGGTATGCGTCCTTCGGGCACGCCTTGTTGAGATCGGTGAAGTTCGTGCACATCCTCCATTTCCCGCTTGCCTTCTTCACCATCACCACATTCGCCAGCCATGTGGTATACTTAATTTCTTTTATAAAGCCAGCTCCCTCCAGCTTCCTCACCTCCTCTTCGACCGCTTTCCTCCGCTCCTCTCCCATTTTCTTCTTCTTCTGGGCGACCGGTCGAGCTTCTCTGAAAATAGCCAGCTTGTGGGACATTACATTCGGATGAATGTCCGGCATGTCGGCTTAGGACCATGCGAAGAGGTCTTTGTTTTCTAGGATTATCGCACCCAGGAGTTCCTCTTCGTCCGGCTTCAAAGCTCCCCCAATCTTCATGATCTGACCCGGTCGTTCCCCGATCGAGATGTCCTTTGTATCTCCCCCTGGCTGAATTCGATCATCTGTGTTCGTTCGGGGGTCAAGATCCATCATGGCAACCTTCGATCGGTGCTGCTTTCTAGGTCAGCTGTAGGGAGCGATCTTTAACCCTACAGCATAGCATTGCCTGGCGATCTGCTGGTCCGCATGTACAGTGCATATTGTCCCCCTATCAGATGGAAACTTCATGGCCAGGTGCAGGGTGGAGACGATCGCCCCAAAGGCGTTTAGGCAAGGTCTTCCTAGCAATACATTGTAGGAGGTGTTAGCTTCTACCAATAGGAATCTAACTCTTACCTCCCGGTCGTCCCTTCTTGATCCGATCCTGGTGCGGAGGTCCAGGTAACCTCTTGTGTTTACTCGTTCGCTCGAAAATCCGACAATCTGCTCATTGTAGGGGACGATCAAGTTTTCGGAGAGGTTCATCTTCTGGAAAGTCTTCAAGTACAAGATGTTGACTGAGCTCCCCTGGTCCACCAGCACCTTCCCTATTCCATACTCGGCTACTTCGATGGAGATGACCATCGGGTCGTCATGATCAGGATCAGGAGTCTTGAAGTCCTCATCAGTAAAGGTGATGAGGGCATGGACCGGACCTTCTTCTCTACTAGATGGACCGATTTCAACGCCCAAACGTGCCTCTTTCGAGCGGTTGAGCTCGATCCTCCCCCGGCAAAACCTTCCTTTGATGGTATTGATATAACCCATTAAGGGTTTATCCCTACTCCGGCTGCGACTTCTCCTCAGGCTCCGATGGGTTTGGGACTGCTCTCTCATTCGCCTCTCGGGCTCCGGCTCTCTCCGCTTCTCCCATCTGGCCGGGGGGCCTTCACGCGGGGCTTTTGTTTCTCATCGGGCTCCGCTGAGGACGATCTTGCTGAATATACTTCTTCAGATGCCCTTGCCGAATTAGATCCTCAATCTTGTCGCGGAGCGTGTGGCATTCTTCAGTGGTGTGGCTGATCGTCCGGTGATACTGGCAGTGCTTGCTGCCATCGGCATCGGGAGGTGGGGGCTTCTTCCTAGCCACAGGAAGTGAGTCGGTGCTAAAGGCCTCCTGCAAAATCTTAGCCCGAGGGACGGCCAAGGGAGTATACGTAGTGAACTTTGGTACCTTTCTCTCGCTGGGCCGAGCCAAGGGTTTGCTTGGTCGAGGGGCTGCATCCTCCTTCTCTCTCTTCTTCACCCTGAATTCCTGCATATCTTCCATCTGTATAAACTTGGCCGCTCGTTCCCTCATCTCCTCCATCGTCTTCGGCTTCTTGCGGCTTATCTTGTCTGCAAACACACCCGGTTGGAGCCCATACGAGAAGTGATGTCGGGCGATTTCGTCGCTGAGATCCTTCATTTTGACCGACATCCAGTTGTACCGATCAAGATAACTCCTCAGCGACTCTCCGTCTTCTTGTCGGATGTTCACCAGGTTGTCGACCGTTAGGATGGCCGGCTTCAGGGGTGCAAACTGTGTGCTGAACCTGGCCTTCAGAGTGACAAAGGAATCAATGATGTTGGCCGGTAGCTCAGAAAACCACTCCAACACCTCCCCGGTCAGAGAGGTCGAGAAAACGCGGCACCAGATCGGGTCACTAACTGCGTGGAACATCATCTGGTGCATGAAGACTCGCATGTGATTGTCGGGGTTCGTTGTGCCATCGTACTTGTCAAACGTCGACATTTTCCACTTCTCCGGTAGTGGCGTCTCCAGAATGTATGGGGTGAAAGGGGAGTGCCCCGACGCGAGGATCGGTTGGCGAGAAGGGCGACCTCCCTCGTTGGCTCCAGAGCTCTCGGCCATCGTATGTGAGAGATTTCCCCTCGATGCTTGCGTCTTCTCAACCCGAGCAGGCTGTGACTGCTCTTGTCCCGTCGGGGGTGGGCGACTTTCCACCCGCTCGGCGTCCCGATGTTGCTGTACCCGACTCAGTCTGAGCGGATCGGGCACAGTGGGTGTGGACGACATTCCATCCTCCTTTCGCCGAAGGGCGGCGTTCTCCTCACGCAGAATATGCATCTGCACTTCATGTTTCCTCTGCATCTCATCCATCCTCTGTTGCATTGCTCTAATCATCTCCCTAGTATCGGCTTGATCATCTACCATCCTTCCTCTGTCCATGTTGCTATTTCGGTTTCTTGTGGTCACCATAAGGGTATACTGCCTAAAGAAGACTGCTCGGCCCCACGGTGGGCGCCAAAATATTTCGGGTGTAGGGACCAAGAGCCTACTAAGGAACTCATTTGATCTTACTCCTCTTCTCAAAACCTCCTCTCCTCGATACTGCAATAACTTCTTTTCCAAGAAATCCACTCCTTTGCTCGATCGGCTGGGCTGACGATCGGGGTACTTGTCTAAAAGGCTCCGATGCTTAAGTCAGTAAGGGACCGATCGGGATATCAGTGTATCTGTTGTAATAAATGTGAATTAAAGATGCCCACCAACCTACCTTTGGGCCCTATTTATAGTTTTCGATGTGGGTCTGTGGTTAGGGTTCCTTAATCACGGCCCAATGACCCTCTAATCAAGATTATGATCTCGTTTAACGTTAATTAATCCAATTGGCTTGTGTTGTTTGACTGTGCGACCGATGGTCGCTTGACCGGGCCTGTTATATCCTGATTTTAACAAGTGAATGTGTGGCTGATCGACCGATGGACACATATAAACAATGCGCGAATCTTAAGATTGACCGACCGATGATATGGTCAACCAATTATCCTTTACTAGGTTACGCTGCTGTTCGTACGGGGCTGATCGACCGATGTTCCATTGCGGATCAGAATGTCACTTGTTTGTGTTACCGTTTGACCGATGGCCCGAAACATGGTTTGATTGTGAGACCGGTCGACCGATTCTTTCTGACGATGCAATGACTTATTTGTATACGCCGATTGTCCGATGGTCCTATGCAGTTCATTTATTAAACCGCTCGACCGATGGTTTCCTATGATGCGATTTATAATATATACATCGATTGGTTGATGGTCCTATATAGTTCATTCGTCTGACCGTTCGACCGATGGTTATGTTTTATACGCGAGCTTTCCCAGCCTCATCCGATGGATTTGAGGATTGGCCTTGGCCGATAGCCCGATGGGACATACAGTACAGGAGTATTATATAGTATGTATTAGGAGTTAAGCACTGTCTTCAAGTAATCCCTTTGTGTGTGAAAAATTACAAGTGTCTGGTGAAGAAACCAAGAGACCACCGATTTAAGTAAAGTAAATTTACTGTACATTTTTTTAAAACCAGAATTTGTGTATTTTATATGTTTAATTAACTTTTTTTTGGTATTTTGAGTCGAGTTGTTATTACAAATTTGTATTTAAATGAGTGTGTAACTATATTTTTTAATTGTGTTCAAATAATCATTTTATTAGAGATATGATAAAACGGGAAAGACCTTGCATGTCAGCATGGATACCCAAAAAGGAAAAGTGTGGTACGAATTAAGATTTTGAGTCTGTTGCCTAATCCACAGTTTGCATAAGTTATTGACAGGTGGAAGAGGCCGACATCCATAACCTGCATAAGTTTAAATCGTAAAATCTTATATTTTTAATATTAGGAAGATGATATTTTGACAAAATTTTGGTACATAAACTTTGACAAATAATCATTGTTAGTAAAAAAAAATTTAAAACTTTATTATTTTATTTTTGTAACTTTTATAATAAAATAAAATAAAAAATTATTCTATTTAGTAATTTTGTCAACAAAATATTTATTAAAAAATCATTTTTTTTAATATTAACTGGAAAGACAAATAGTAACAAAGATGATTTGTAAATATGTATAGGTATACGGGAAATTAATTAAACATTAATATAAATGTGTCAACCTAATCATTATAATTAATAATGCTGATAATTTCAATAAAAAAATATTAAAAGCTATGACTAAGAAAATAGAATAAAAAAAGTATAAAAATTAATAATTTAAATTATGTTTGTTTGTCTTCTTTTGATGCAATATATTATGCTTTTAATTAAAAAAAAAATCCTTATACAGGTTAGATCACATTCTAGATGTTTATCTCGGATGAATCAGAAAAAATAATTTGCATTTCTTATGTGGAACTAATAAACCTAACGCACCTACATATCAAATGAGAGATAAACAAAAATTAAGGGTGGCAATGTGGGTCGGCCGGCCCGTTTAGGCCCGCACAATGCGGGCTGGTCCATTCCGTTCCGCACATTTTATGTGGGCTACAAACATTGGTTCGTTCTATATATTTTTTGATCAGTGGATCCGCGAGCTGGTCCGTTTTTTTTTTTATTTTTTTAACTTTTATGATAAAATTTTCAATATTTAAAAATTGAGAAACTTTAAAAAGTTCACAAAATTAAGTAAAGACTTTGGGAAATTGGATGATAAATTGATAATTCAACATTTTCATCATATTCATACTATGACATATACAATGTATTTTTTAAATCATTAAAAAAATACATAATACTTGTCTTTTTCAGTTATACAAGAATTTGAAACGTTAATGCAAGAGTCCATAAAAAAGTAATTAATATACACAAATGCAAGTTTTTTTTTTAAATTATGTGGGCTTGCGAGCCGGTCCGCACGGGCCACAGGCTGCGGGCTTATGCGGGTCGGGCCACTACGAACCTGCGGGCTCACTACCTTAGCCCGCTCCGCATTTTTTACGCGGACCTGCGAGCTGGCCCGACGGGTCAGACCCTAATTGTCACCCCTAACAAAAATAGAGTGAACTTACCCGCGATGTCAACACTCTATTATATTCTGTTTTTAATGGAATGCCATTTTTTTATCAACTTTTAACTAGACAACATGATTATTATTTTCATCTCATTATTTCCAACTTATCAGATCAATGTGTTCTTTTTCTCTTTAATATCTTTGAATTTATTGATTAAGTTGCCCTTGAAGAAAGAAATAGTGAGTTAAGTTGGAGAAAATTACTCTTAAAAGAAAATAAAAAAGTGAGTTAAGTTGGAAGAAAATAGAAAAACGAAAGAAAAACAACATAAAAAATCCAGCTAAAAAATCTAAAGTTAAAAAGAAAGTCAGTTGAAAAAGACAAAGTTATAGTCATGTCATTCTATTTACAACAAGAATCAAACTTTAAAGTATTTAAACAAAAGTAATAAAAAGTTATATTTTATTTAATAAAACAAAAAGTATGTAATAAAATTAAATTTTAAAAATACTCAAATTTATAAGATAATTAAAAACTAGCTAATTCAATTTAATATTAGAACCTGTACAACTATTTTATATCACTCAATTGACATGGCAGTGCAGAGATTGATACATCTTATTAGAGAGATAACTTTTGTAATCTTATTTTCGAAAGTGGAGCTATAATATATTTATGATTTACCCCTATTTGTATTAGGTTAAGGCCCATCTTCATGTCCTATTTTCTTACAACTATTGGACATTTGGCCTAAAAGTCATCTATGACCAGCCCAACAAAAATACGTTTCTGGGTTAGATGGAAAGATCGAAAAAGCAAAACCAAATAACGTTCTTTTGGGTACTAATCATACTAATATTTGAGTTTGACCAATTTCAGTACAGTCAAATTTATTTTTTAAATAGTGAAAACTAAATATATTTTCAGTACATATTTGAAAACAATCTATGTCGTCGTAAAAATATAATGTGTATTTCTATAATCAATATTTCGAAACATTATGTAATTTCAAAATGAAATAAAATCAAATAAATATACAATCCAATCAAACCAGAAAATATATTGAATCCAGTTTTGTCAAGGTGAAACCATTCACTATATTTAGTATTCTCGTTGATTAATTAATGAACAATATCGATTAAACCCATTCAGAGTAATAAGGACTGTTAGAAGTATTTTCTTTTATTGATTATTTAATAACCAAATAGATTAATCATGATAAACATTTTAATGTTGAAGATGTTATAGAGAAAAGTCTAATATTTATTAAATGTCAAAAATAGTACAATATACAATATGATTATATGTCGTTTACGTTTTATTAAAAATATAATATTGTGTAATTTTATTTTTATATTTGATAAATATTTACATGTTCATGTTTAGACAGTATATATAATTTAAAAATAATATTGTACTCAATGATCTATGTTTATTTTATGTTCCAGAAAATGTTAATTCCTCACGTAACGATTTCTTGAAACTTGCCTTAAAGTTGTTTTACTTTACCAATTCTCTAGTACTTACATTGTCAACTTTGTAAATGATTATATATGGATTTCCATCTTACATATATAATTTTAAGTAAAGACTTTATGATTAAGTTATGATAAGTTTCATAAGCGCCAGTGGCGGATCTTAACCACAAGTTTTGGAGGGGCCAAATAGTATAATTCTTTCATCATTAAATTATTCGATCATTAGTATAATGTTTTAAAAATTGGTTCCTCTAACCGAATAATTTGATCTTTAGTTTAATGTTGTGAAAAATATAATATATCTTGTTTTCATCTTCACGAATAATTTTACTTTTATCATTTTTGAATAATGAATATATTCTTTTATTCTTCATCAATATACCTATTTTTAAAATAATATTAAAAATAATTTATCATACCTTACTAAAAAAATTGAGAAGTGTAAATATTAAAGAA
>Ga0209589_1002754_pt1 | contig 30611 bp, 21 predicted proteins | sample CowpeawhiteBW_FD_187525 | JGI IMG/M metagenome (GOLD analysis project Ga0209589, IMG submission 187525) | Root nodule microbial communities of legume samples collected from California USA - Cow pea white BW (SPAdes) (version 2) | ecosystem: Host-associated > Plants > Roots > Nodule | place: USA...
GTTTGATGCTTAATGTATGGAGCATTTATACTATGACAAGATATAGAGAGAAAGAGATAAAGCACACAAAATTTTTATACTGGTTCGATTCTTAAGAATCTACATCCAGTTCATCTAGCAAACCACAGCTAGAGATATTCACTATATCACAAGAATTTAAAGATTTACAAATACACTTGATAAATCTAAATTCTAAGATAAAGGAACACACACGCAAGGCATCCACACACTTGCACAACCACACAACAGCAAGGCTATCACACACTTGCTTTAGACAGAAAACAACAGAAACAAACAGTTTCAAACTGTATCAAAACACAAAAACAAAGCCTACAAAATGGATTGAGTACACCTTTTCCAAGACTGAAATTTCTTCATCTTGCCAAGTCAAAATTGAATGTGTCTTGATAGAAATCTTCAAGAGGACCTTCCAAGATAGCTCCAAGAACCTGTTTCACACTTCTCTTTCTTTCTTTTGGTTGAACAGATTCAGCTTCAAAAAGTGCAGAAACTGTTTTTATATAACAGTTGCTATCAGGCACGAACCTAGTCGACTACATTAGTTGGCTAGTCGACTATCGGGAAGTGCATAAACTGTTTTTATATAACAGCTGCTATCAGGCACGAACCTAGTCGACTACATTAGTTGGCTAGTCGACTATCGACGCAGCAGATTAACATTTTCAGATTATCACACACATGTCATGTTAACCATTGTCATGCTATTATGGACATCATCAAAAACATTTCAGATACACTTAATCAGCAACAACAAACATTTAAAATATATTTTAATTTGTATATATTTTTTTCTTTTATATTTTTAAAAAAAATATTTTTAAATTTTATGAACTATGTTTCATTAATATTTGCAAATTTAATAATTGTTTTGGTTCTCATGAAATTTTATTTAGTATTATAATCTAAAATATAAACAATTATAATTTATTTTAAAGTATTTGATATCGAAGAAACAATCATTCTTCTAATATTGAATATTTGATAATATTATGTTTCCTTTATCATAATTTTTTTATTATTTTATAAAAAATAATTAATATTAATATTGAAGTAGTAAGAAAATGGGTATGGGTATGGGTACGAGATTATACCCGTTACCAGGTGGGGATGGTGATGGGACAAAAGTTTAATACCCGTTGGGTTTGGGTATGGGGATGGGGATGAATTTTTTTTACGGGGATGGGTATGGGATAGCAGAACCCGTGCCCGCCCTGCCCCGTTGCCATCGCTACGCGTAGCACCTAGCGGTGAGGGTCATCCCGCCAAGTGATACCTTTAGAGGTAGTGTGAGGTAAGGCACTTAGCGCCTAGCGGCAAATGTGACCCTCCAGGCGGTCTAGAATTGAGTTTCGCTTGGAGGCTTTAGAGTAGTGCCAGGCGATAATGTAGTGGCAGAATGTTTTTTTTGCTTTGGATGGGCGTGGTCTACAATGCTTTGGTGATACCTTAAAAAGCGTCTTGCTGGAGTGTTCCTTGAATTTTGGCTCAGAACAGTATCCCTTGAGTTGTGACTCGGGATAGAGGGTAAACACGTGACATTCCTTGAGTTGTGGCTAGGAATGACATCTCTTGAGTTGTGGCTCGGGATGGTGGATGAACGCGAGGAATGCTTGAGTTGTTGCTCGGATTGGCGAGTGTTGCCGGTATGAGTGTGCGAGTTGTGGCTCGTACGGATGGTTCCAGAAAGATTGCCTTCCTCGGTATTTAACCGATGAGTTTGGTAGTCTTGGGACATTACGAACTATGTTTCGTATTGGGAACTCCACCTAACGTTACGGAGTGTGGTCCATAACAGGTTTCCTACATGTGTTCTACAAGCTATGGCTTGTAGGTGTGGTAGCAAAAGCATCTCCAAGTATACATCTAAAGACGTAGAACATGGATAACATGGTGGTGGCCATGTGGTATGAAATCAAAGGATAGGGTTCCTTTGACTCGTGTTTGTATATATTGACTGATATTTATATCTACGTATATGTAGCGCATCCCATCTGTTTATGATTGGCAATGATCGTGTAATTCGTTACACGAGAGCAGATGATGTTGTAGGTGGACCTGGTGAGGCATAGAGCCAGAGCGTGGGCTATCTTGGGGATTTTTCAACAGATTTTTACTGCTTTGTGGATTTTAAGGACTTTGTAACCACTAATGTTATCAGAATTGAAATTTGTATTTGATTTTATATGTTTGGCAGATTTTTGAATAATTGGCGATGTAATAAAGTTTTAAATCTTCCCGCATTTTGGGAAAAGGTAGTTTAAACTAATGCGTTTACATTATCTATTTTATTTTATTTCTTTAAAATTCGTAATATTCGACCAGGATGTTACACATGTCGTACCCCTTGAATTGTGAAAATGGTACTGTCATGCATTTTTATATTGACTATAGCAATTCCAACAATCTCCAATGCATGGTCGTTGCCCATAAACACATATCCACTTGAGATTGACTCATAAGAGTGAAACCAATCTCGATGACGAGTCATGTGCCATGTTGCACCTGAATCCATTATCCACCTTTAATGAAAAAAAAATTCACCATTAAGGTTGATCGCTGCTTTGCTCACCAGAATTTCTCCATCTTCTGAGGTAGTTGCAATACAACCTTGAGAAGTTTATGTTTCATTCTTCCTCTTCCAGCACTCTTTCTATGTGTGCCCTTTCTTGCCACAATAGTAGCATTTGTATTTGTAATTCTTCTTACTTCAACAGCTTAACCTGTCATTATTTTGACTCCCACTAGAGCCACGTTTTGTTGATCTTGCTCACGTCATCGTCAATGCTTCTGCTTGTTTAGAACTTTTCGCCCTATCAACTTTGTTTTTCTGCCTGGATTCTTCTTCAAGAATAGATCTAGTAACATCCTAAAAGTGTAGACATCCTATAACATTATTATTTGTAATATTGATGATGAGTTAATCATACAAGTCAAGTAAACTCTGCAGTAGAAGCTCTATGTGTTCATTTTCAACTATGTTTGAAATCTGCTGCTGATTGTTGAGTAAACAAAGTGTTCAAGTGGTTGATGTGGTCCATCACCGTAGTGGACTCACTCATCCGAAGAGTGTAAAGTTTCCTTTTCAAGAATATCAATGTGTGAAGAGACTTTACCTCATATAATTTAGTAAAGGTGTCCCAAATCTCATTTGTTGTTTCTTTCTCTGCCACACTGGAAAATATCGAATCTATTTTGGTTAGGTGCAAATTCACGATGGCATTGTTGTCAATTTCCTTCCACTTTTGATCCGTCATTTCTGCGGGTCTTGCTTCAATTGCTATTATGCAATTGTCCTTTCTCAAAATTGCTTTCATCTTAAATTGCCACAATGAGAAATTATTCTCATTGAATTTCTCTATCTCAAAGTTTGTTGTCATAGTTTTGAAACTGGCTTATGCACTTTTCACTATGAATAGTATTGTCTACTGGAATACCACAGGTAGACCGTGAACCAGATATGTTAGATTCAGATTGACCCACATTATTTGCTCAACCCTAGGTTGAAGTAGTAGGTGAATAAACTATTTTGAGACCAAAGTTGGTCCAACAAACCATTTAAGAAAATAGAATGATTAGATATAAGTTTTAGATTGCCCAACGCAAACAAAAAGTTATGCGGTAAAAGGGGAGAGAATATTTTTAGAATTTGAGAAGTAGTGTACTTTTAGAGTGACTTAACTCATTTATTTGATCCAATTGTTTGAGAAATTGCCTTATTTGTCAATTCTCCATGTTATTTTTTTTGTCTCTTGATGGACTCTTCTCATTGTAAGTAGAATCGAATTCAGCGCCATTAAAATACATTCTTACTTTTGGGTATAAGAATTCTAATAAGAGATTATTCCTTTATTAAAAGGTTGTTTTGAGAATGAGCTGCAATTAGGGATGGCAAAGGGGCGGGGACGGTTTTGTTATCCCATACCCTCAGAAAAAAATTCATCTACATTCCCATACCCAAACCCAACGGGTATCAAACTTTTATCCCATCCTCATCCCCACTGGGTAACGGATATAATCTCATACCATATCCATACCCGTTTTTTTACTACTTCAATATTGATTTTAATTAATTTTTATAAAATAATAATAAAAATTTATCAAATATTCAATATTAAGAGAATTGTTGTTTCTTCGATATCAAATATTTTGAAAGAAATTATAATTGTATACATTTTAAATTAGAATACCAAATAAAATTTCATAAGAACCAAAACATTTATTAAATTTGCAAACATCAATGGAACCTAGTTGATAAAATTTAAAATATTTATTTTAAAAATATAAAAGAAAAACAAATATTCAAATTAAAATATTTTAAATGTTTGTTTACTCCAATTTTTCAAATTCTAATGAATATCTTTTTTTATACACTAATAAAAGTTATAATACATCACTTGATCAAAATGACGCATAGGAAAAATATTAGACTAATAATAATAAAATTTTAACATAGATCTTGTATATTTTTAACTTCAATATATGTTTGATGGTGATTAAAAAGATCATGGCAATTACACTAAATTTTTATATTCTAGTAAATAAAATTTATTTATACAATTATACTGACAAAATTAAACTATGATTGATAATGGGTTAGAAAATAAAAAATAATTATATAAAATATATCAAAATAGTATTTTACATGATGAAAATAAACAATAAATAAAAATATTAAAAAATTAACAAATGTGTGTCTTAGAAATAATTTGAGACACTATTAAATGAAATCACACAAGGGAAAATAAATGTATAATTAAGAGTATAATAAGATGAAAAATAACTTAGAGATCTAAGAAAACTTTTCAAATATTAACATATATAGTCAATGGTTGAGAAATAACGAAAATTGTTTTAGTGAAACAAAATAGTTCTTCAAATGAAACAAAAATTAATAATAATAAGTAAAGAAGAATTTTTTTATATTACATAGTAAATGAAAGATTTATGTTATTAAACACTTAAATTGAGAGTGTTAAACATTCTCATGTGAAAGGAAAATATACAATAAACGAGCCAAATGTGAGTAGAGCTGTCAAAACGAGTAATCTGGCCCAACCTGGCTCGACCCACTACAGGTTGATCACTTAGTGAGTCAACCTAACCCGGGTCACTTATTAGCGAGCCAAAAACATTCGAACTCGGTCCGACCCACCACGGGTTTGTGCGTTAAACGGGTTGGCTCACGGGTTCACTTAATTAAAAAAATACAACTTTTTACTTTTTTCGGTCAAAACTAAATTATAATTCTAATTAAAATCTAAATAAATTTTAATACAATCCAAATACAAACTAAAATCACACAAATACAAATTATCTCTGTGTTGGCTAAAAACAAATAACCTTGTGTGACCATTTATTTGTGGGTTGGTGAGCCAACCCGGCTCCCCACGGGTTCAACCCGGGTGAATTAGGTTCTAAGTGAGCCGAGTCAAAAATCAACTTGTATTGAAATTTGTAAAAAAATTTCAACCCAACCTAACTCGCACCCGTGGTGAGCCGGGTTGGCTCGTGGGTTCCAACCCATTTTGACAGCTCTAAATGTGAGACATAAATATTTAATTTACATACATCATTTGAACATAATTACATAAAGGTTATGATAAGATGGAAAATATATTAGAGATGCGAATAAATTTCATGACAAACCTAATAATTAGAATAAATAAAAAATAGAAAGTATATATATATAAGGTTACTTAATTAGTTGTGAATATTTTAATAATTTAAACGGGGATAGGGGTATGGCGTGAATGAGTATGGGGATGAGACGGATATATACATCCCTACATCCAATCAAAAAAGTCAGGGATTCCACATACCCATACCCATATTCATTCAATGCAGGGATTCCCCGTCAAAACGGGGACAAGTTCAGACAATACCCATGGGGCGAATTTATTTGTCATCTCTACTTAAAATAGAGTTGAAAGGTATGTTTTGCAATTTCTTTTAGGACAATTTAATTATGAAGGACAGAATGCAACCTCACGTCTAAAATATAAGAAAACAATGACCTCTGGATATTACCCAAATACCCTAACTTAAATAGTTGACAACTGTCCAATTTTTAGGTTTTTTGGTAACTTTCCATTTTGGATATTACCTAAACACCCATTTCTAAGTTTCTAACATGTGTCATTTTCTTTGGTTTTTTCGTCCTTGAAGGTTTAATTGTTGGGCTTCAACACATGACCCAAAACTAAGTTTTTTCAACTTTTCTCCAAAAGCTTCAGCACAACTCACACACTCACCTACCACTTTGCCACACTTCTTTTCTCCATTCTCTCTCCTCTACTCTTTCTTCCTCACACTTTCAGCTTCTCTTTGAAGCTTCTTCTTCCTTTCCATCACCGAGATAAGTGTTTGCTTCTCTAACTATTACCAACGTAACCCAACACAAATGTGTATGAAGGTATTTTTGTTGTTGTTTCAATTTCATCTCATAAACCTTTTTTTGGTTTTTCAAGTGTTTCGAAACCTATTTTTGGGTGATCAAAATGTAATAACTTTCGATTTTTTTGTTCTTCTTTTTTCATATCCATTGTTACCCGTGTTGTTGTTTTAGGTGTTCCGTAAACTTATTATGAGGTTTGATAAATATTTTTTTGTTTATTTCTTTAGCTAATTTTCTCAATAATTTCACTAATAAGCTCATAAATATTTGCTTCAACGTTGTTTATTACATGCTGCAAGTTAACATTGAGTGAAGTCCTCTACTAAAACAAGTTGGTTTCGTGGTTGGTGTTATTAAAGGAATAGTTGGGCAGACATGATTGAAGGTATTTTACAAATAAGATTGTGGGTAAAACTATTGTAACTTCCTGGGTCATGTTTATGTTTTGTTCTTTGACTCATGTTTTGTACCAATATCTTCATTTGTGGCTATAAACTAACTAGCTTAGTTTGAATGAATATTTCTACACACATATAATTGTACATAATTAGAAGGAAGTTGTTTCTGATAGTTTTTATGCAGGTGGTGGTAATATCGCATTGACCAAGTGAATCAAGATCAATCAAACACTTCATATGATGGTAACAAAACCAGTAGCTATAAACTTAATTGGTTAATATTTTTTCATAAAACTCACTCAGATTCTTTAGAATAACAATTTTTAACTCATCAAATTACATGAATGACCACAATCACTTGTTGTTTCAGAGTTTAGACACCCAAAGATAATCTTTATCCATAAATAGGTTACTTTTTACATTTTCCATGTTTATTTGGTTCTTAATTTTTTGTTTATATTTATTGATTTATATTTAGACATAATGTTTATAACTATTGAATAATTTATCTTTGTATTATATTCTATTCAAACACGATTTACAATTTACAATTGTGTGTAAGAGTTATTCGGGTAGGTAAAATAATATTTCGCATTCATTTATTAATCTGCTCCCCAAATTTTGAAGATCAAGCTAAATATTGCATGATATGATTGTCATTGCAGGTAAGGAAGAGAACAAAAACAAGCTTGGAGATGTTGTTCAAGAGGTATATATCAATTTTGCCAACAATATTACTTTGTTGTTTCATCTTATTAATTAATTTTATCATCATATACAAATGATGATGTGTTATGGATTGAATGATTTAGGAACCATTTGTGAGACGTGGAGTTTGTCAATTGAGGAAGAAAGGACTTGGGAGAAATAAATTTAGCAAAAAGAATGTGAAATATGTTTCAGATGCATATATGGTCTTGGTTAACTGACAATTGATATATTTTTTAATGTTGTATGTTTTGATTGATAGAATTTTGCAAAATTCATAGTTAGTGTAATTATATCTCGTGTTGTCCATGGAAAAATGCAAGACATATTGATATGAGTTATGTATTTACCATATTTATTCACGATCGTCTCTGAAAAGTAAAAATTTTATGGTGACAATTTTTTTTCTTTATAAATAAAATTGAAGTCCGAGTTTTAAAACTACAAATAAATGGTTAATTTACCAAAAGAATGAATGACGAATTTATCATATAAATGAATGATAAAGATTAGAATTTAGGTATAATTAGTCGTATAGTACCCAGTTTGGGGCTAGTGGGTCAAATAGGTACCCGGTTAAAAAAAAGTGTCAATTGCATCCCAACTTTTGAAAAAGTGCTTCAATTAGGTCCCTTTTAAACAGAGTTGACTAACGGCGTTAGTCAACATGCCACATGTCAGTCTGTGGTTTTTTTGATTTTTTAAATTTTTTTAAAAAAATTTTAATTTTTTGAAAAATAAAAATAAGAATGCCACGTGTCAAGTCCTTGTGTGTGACACGTGGCATTGTTAGTGTCGTGGCATCACAATGCCACGTGTCAGTGTCATTATCAGATGTCATTGTGTTGATTTCGATTTAGTCCCCATATATGTCTTTTTGTTTCAATTTAGTACCTAAGTATGTGTATCTGATTCAATTTTGTCCCAATTTTTTTAAATAATTAAAATATTTTTGTAATCAATTTTTTATAAGATTAAAAATAATTAAGTACAAATATTTTTACAAAATTAAGTACTAATATTTATATTGTTTCTCTCAATTTCAGACCAAATTTATTATTTGTATAAATGTTATACTAATAATTTTTATTAAAAACGACTTTTTAACATATTAATTTATTAATTACTTTTTTATTAAGCACTCATGTTTTGTTAATTTTTATTTTTTTTCCAATATTATCTCTTACTAATTTTAAACCAAAATTTCTATGGGTATGAATGTTATACTAATTTTTTTTATTAAAAATGACTTAATAAAATGACTTTTACCACTCAATTTTAATATAAATATCAAATACTTAATTTTTGTAAAACTTTTATACTTAATTACTTTTAATTTTATAAAAAATGGATTTTAATTATTAAAAAATTTAGGTCAAAATTGAATAAGATACACATAAATAGGTACTAAATTGAAACAAAAAAACATATATAGGGACTAAATCGAAATCAACATACAATTTATTTTTAGTTAATTTGCTATAAAAAATAATATAATTAATTATTTAAATTTTGTATTATCAAATTCTTTATTTAAATATTATATACATAATTAATAATAATTATAACACTTAAATATAATTATTTAAAATAAATTATTTATTTAAATATAATAACAATTATATTAATTTTTTTAAAACCGACTTAGAAAACATACAGACACAAATTTTTAAATATAATATTAATTATATTTGAAGATTGCAATAGAAAAATATTATAAAACTAATAAAATAAAATTATAACATATAATAATAATAGTTAATGTAATATGATTTGTTTCTAAAAAAATTCATTAATTGTTTTTAATTTTTTAATTATGAGTGAATTTTTTTATTCCATTGAAATCTTTTAAATTTATACATTTACATTTAATAATTATATGATTAATTTCTAAACATTTTTTATCAATTAGTTGATTTTATTAATTATTTTAAATTTCTTTAATTATGAATGAAGTTTTAATTGGTAATTAGTATAATACTATTATAAATATGTATCTATATGTTTCTATCATTAAATCTTTCATTCACAACTTCTAATGAAAATTTAAATTTATCACTACATTGGAAATCTAAATTTGTCACTGCTCTAAAATTCTGCACAACTTCTAATGAAATTTTTTTTAAATGTAATTGCATAACGTTTAAATAATGAATACGAAATCTAAATAAATGTTTGTATAAATTTTTGTAATTATTATTTGCACTGTTCTAGATAATCATCATTGCACCACTGATCTAGATAATTGAACCGCTCCATTAATTTGGACTGCTCAGAATATTAAAATAATCCATTAAAATAACAGTTAGTTGAGTGTTATATTACGATTTATAAGCCAACCCTATTCTCTAAATTAAAAGTTAACAATGCAGCATAATTGTATTTTTTATTAGTCATTTTTTCTTCTTATTATTAGTAGTATTGTTATTATAATTATTATCAGTAGTCTTATTAAAAAATTTAGTGTTTTTATTTTGCATGGGACTAAAGTTCATAATAGTAAATTTTAACTATATAATACTATTATTTTTTTATATATTAATTTTATATCAATTTTACAATATGACACAAACAAATTCATATCCGAATGTATAATTAAAAAGAAAAAAACATATAGACTCGGGCGTAGACACGGGTGTCATGCTAGTAATATAATAAAATAAATTAAGTTACTAATAAATATTAGGAAATGTTTATATTACTATAGAAAACCTTAATTGAAAATTCTATAAACAGGTAAATATATTAAAAATATGAAACAAAAAAGGAGGTTAGAATGTTAGTTAAATCAAGTAAAAATATATAAGGAGTAATAAAATATAAGAAAATTAGATTCAAAGATAAAGATAAACAAATAGAATATGAGAAGACCAATAAGGATGAGTAATGAGAAATCTAATGAATGAATTAATAGTTAGATTGGTCGACTTTACATTCATTGCTTTTAACCGTAAAAATTACGGTAGCGAGGAGGAAAGAATATGGTATTAGAATGAGTGGTTGATATGTATTGAGTTAAAAAATAGTTAATTCAACTTGATTTATTTTTTTTAAGTAAAAAAACTTATAAGTCGGTTCAACCTCTAATCTGATAGTTTACGTGAGTTGATTCACTTAAATATATTTTATTCTCCTAATTGATTTTATATATTTATTGGAGTGCAATCAAAGTTGATTGACTCTACTATGACATTATAATAGTATAATCACACCGTTTACCTATTTTACCATACATTCTTATCAAGATGACAAGTAAAAATCAAAATATCAACCTATATAATTGGAAAAAACATAAATTAATATCAAACAACTTGAACAATATTAAACAACATTATAGTGATTACAAAAAATTAAATTGTGAACCTATATAATTAGAAATAGTAAATAATTATAATAAAAATGATAAAGGGTTGTTGTAGCTTGTCAATCCACCTTCAATCCAACTCGATTTTTTTTAATCTACAATTTAAGTTAGTTGGGTTCATTTGACCTATATTAAAAAAAAAATTAAACAACTTATATGTTTTGTTTATTCTCTTCTCATGGTATGATCTAACAAGAGTTTTATTTGCATCACTATTGTTCAGACCCCCAAGTCCATCAAGACATTGTTAGAGTTAATCACCACATCAGTTTTCTTTTTAAAAGACCCTTAGAGGGTGAAAAGAGGAAGGGGTATTTAAACTTCCCTTGACATTGATTCCTTAACGATGTGGGATTATTGAGTGTACACAACTTAAGCTCCCCAATTGAGGTCTGGGGGGAATGATGGTTCATCCCACAATGGAAGGCTAAGGGAAATCACTTTCATTTCCCACATACGAGACCAATGTTTCGATCCCAAGATCGTCGAGTGACATCATTAGGGTCAATTACCGCATCTGAGGTATTGTCCAGTTTGGAGCCTACACCTCAAAGGTGGAAGGATGAATGTGAATTTAAACTTTCCTTGACCGCAACTCCTAAGCGATGAGACTATTGGGTGCACTGGAATAATTATTAATTATTATTCTTTGTAGAATTATATGTAAATAATATAACTATATTAATGACTTGAATATTATATTTTAATGTTTTGAATATTTTATTGTTATGGATATAGTTATTGTATTTTTTTTTCTTACTTTTCAAGTGCAAAGAAATAAAGGTATATAATGTTCAATTCTTGAACTTGAGAAATATAAATATAAAAGGCCTAATCTTTAAGAAGAAGGGATATACATATACGAGACTTACTCCTCAAGATCAAGAAGTGTAACATATTTGGCATACTCATGAAGTAAGAGAGTAAAAATATATAAGATAAACTAAAAGTTAATGTTAAAACATAACATTCCCTTTTGACAAGGGAAGAAAAACTATTTGTCTCCTTGGATTCTTAAAGTTGGTTTCATCCTTCAACATGAGTGGCAAAATTAGTCAAGCTTATTGGATTGACTTGTCATCTTGTCATTGATTTAGTGGGATGGTTGACTTTTTTAACTTGTTCTAGATTGGCTCACCAGGACCACTAACCCATCAAGTCATAGGCTGGCAGGACAACCCATCCCACAAGCACGTTTGTTGTATTTATATTCTTCTATTAACAAAAAGAAGAGGAAAATAAATGAGAACATGGAGAAACAATGTGACATGTTCTAACATGATTGAGACAATTAGGTAACTTGCATTGTCAATGGATTTCATTTATTGCTCTCATCATGTATGTTCACAACAAGAAAAATAAACATTTGGTATCAACCAAAAGCTAACATGAATAAGTAAAAATTGATGCTAATCAGCTATTACCATTGGATTTGCATTACGTGTGACTCTAAAATCATGGTTGCTAATTCATTAACATTGTCTTTTGAAGGTTAACTCTAAGTAGCATAGGTTAAGTTGACACCAATTTATCACTAATTTTTATTTTTTTTATTAAAGCAATTTAACATCGGTCAAACTGACATTTATGATTTTTTATTTTAAAACTTATTTAAGGCAATGCTAAATTAAATATACTTTTAATATTCATTTATTTTATCATTTTTAATTAACAAAGAATTTTAATTAAACGAAGCATTTGGGATGATCAAACCCATATACAATATATACTTAGTGTATTACGAATAGAAAGACATTAATACTAACATCCAAACATTAATATTTTACATTACATCATCATCAATTTGATAGAGTTTACACAACATCTTAAAGATACATAAATGCAATTTTAACCATACTTCCTTCGCAAGGGCTAGCTTGCTACTAGCCCAACCATCAGGAGATTTACATATCCCAAGTGTGATTATAGCTATATATGTTGTATTAGCTTAACATAACTACTCAAAGATGATTTTCTTGTCAATCATGGTTATTTGTCCTTCCTTTACTTCACCCACACCAATGGCATATAAATTGCAATATGTTATGTCTCTCCATTTCTCCATCATTCCACATCACATGGTCTTTGTTTTGTTGAGAAAGACTTTTGTTACTCTAAGCACTCCAATATCCACACATGCATAAGAATGTAGTCACAATAGACTAAAATGTCTTGGAAAAGGTTACAAATTTCCAAAACTATATGAATTTAATAAACATGAAATATGTCAACAACAATCTTATTTATGTTTGTTGACATATACCTCTTATGATCCTTTCACCTTAAATATTGACCTTTGGTTCGCTCCCCTCTAAGATATTTCCATGCAAAAGATATCTTTAGCATCAACCTTTGCATTCCTAAACACTACATCATTTCTCTTATTCCATAGGCCCCAATTTACAACTATCCAAACCCTCCACCAAATCATTTTCCCTTTGTGGTTAAGTTCAATTAGGTGGAAGTGTTGAAAGTGCTCACTTAAGACTCGAGGAATTTAAATAATTATTTAATAAATATGGGTAGTGGGAGCCTTTATGGAATTAAATGTTAACTTAAGTGGTTGAGAATACTTGGCTATATGAAGGGACTTGGGTTCAAGTCTTATGTGTGCCAATTGTATGTTATTTAATTATATTATTTTTACGATATGTTTGAGTGTGATAAGAGAGTATAAATTTCTAGATTTATAGATATTATTATGAAACATGAATTGGTTGAATTGGTTGTGCACTTGTTTTGATATTGGAGGGTTATGGGTTCGAACCTTGGCTTAAGCAAAATAACTTTCTTTTTGCAAAAATCAATTTTTGGCATGAATGTGAAAGGCCAGAAACCCTAGTTGAGAAAGGGGCAGCCAAGCAAGGGCTGGAGAAACCACCTCTAATGGTTTGAATGGCAATTAAGGTTATATGAATGCACATTTTTGTTTCAAATTCATTAACCACCATTAAGACTTGTTAATTGGTCAATTAAGTGGGAAGAGAGTGTTTTGGGAGTGTGCATTTCGTGTGGGCTGCCTAAGGGAGAAATTCTGAGCATAAACTTGAACATAAAGAGAGTGAGTGAGCGCTTGGGTGGAGACAAGGCTTGGAATCAAATTGGAATAAAAAAAAAGACTCTAGAAGAGCATTAGTGCGGGAAAAATCCAGGTTAGGAGAGTTGTATTTTCGTGCTTTACTTTTTATTGTATGATTCTAAATTGAATGGAATGCATGTGAACCTTGGATTATGCCAAAATGTAGTAAATTGTTTGTGTTTTGGGAAAATGCCAAAAACCGCGTGGTGGAATGACCAGCCAGGCAACACATGCTCTAGAACCCAGTTCTGGCTTTTTTATATGAACCGCCTGGTGGCTATGTGCTTCCCGCTAGGCAACACAAACTGGCTTTCCCAATTGTTATGTTTTCTTGAGTTATGTGATGTTGGTGGTGCTTGGTTGGAATCTTATATCAAATTATAAACATTTTCATGTGTTTACATGTCAGAAATTGTATGAATTGGTGATAATTGAATGAATACTGCCATGATTGGGGGATTAGGGTTCATATGGGAATTGGGAATGATGAAATATATTTCTGGTTAGGAATGATGTACTATTTTCATGAAAATGATATTAAGTTGAATTAGCATGAACTTGGGTGTTTTTGTGCATTAAAATCATATCAAAAGCTGCGCTGGAAGTGTGATTTGGGTTTTTAGGGTTCGTACAGGTGCAGCAAAAATCTGGGCAGAACCCATAATTGTATGCACCGCCTGGCACGGCAAGTATTGTCGCTAGGCGACACATCAGGTATGGTCAGCACACCCATTTTTATTCGTGTTGGGTACTTGGCTAAATTGTTTAAAAATTTGTGTATGACATTGGGTGGTCGAGGATAATGTATGGGAAGGAAACATTTGAATGCAAGTATGTAAGATAATTGGTTAGATATGTGAAGAGATAATAGTTGGGATTATATGCACGAACACACAAATGTTTTCCTTAATTGTAATGTGGATGGCGATGATTATGTAACTTGTTACATGGAAGCAGATGTGGATGTAGGTCAGCACGTGATGCTTAGAGTCAAAATGGGGCCAGCTATGGGAGTTTTTATATTAGTCATCTCATGGAAGTTTTATGGACTATTTTGTAATGGTTTGATGAACAATTTATATTTGTCATAATTGAATGTCGTGGATTTTAGTTACAGTTGACGCGTTGAAATAAATGTTTTAAAATTTCCCGTCTTTTTGGGAAAGTATTTAATAATAAATGCAGATGATTATTATATTTTCATATTTTAATTTTCATATAAGTAATTTTCAGCCAGGACGTTACACTCACTAGTCTAGTTGTTATGTACATTCATGATTCCTACCCCTATAAAACATAGGGGTGTCAAAGGGGGTCAGGCCCGACGGGCCAGCCCGACAACCTGACACATAAAAGGGGGGTCGGGAAAGGTTTTCTAACCCGCTGACCCGCTACAGCCCGACCCGTTTTCTATGCTGGCCCAACGAGTTGTTGGTAGGGTTATAACAGGCCAACCCGCAACCCGTTCACCCCTCGTTTAGTAAGTAATAATACTTACTTCTTCTACTTCATTCCATACAACTTCCAAGTCACTTTTGTGATTGAGAGAGAGAGAGATCCTTCTTCTCCGTGTGCGATTGTGAGAAAGAGAGAGAGCTACTCACATCTTCTCCTTGAATAGCCGAACCCAAACACAATCTCCACTCAAGCAGCATCTCATCTTCTTCGATTTCTTCTTGATTGAAGCCCCTCTGTGATGACGTCCATGTTCTTCTTTGATTTTCATCTCTGCGATGCCAATCTCGCATGAATGTAGGGGACGTCGTTGAACCTTGTCTTGGACGACCACCAATTTCAACAACGACGAAGGCTGCCGTGGTGGAGAGGTAGGTTCCTTTGTCTTGAATTTGCCCTAATTTTTTCAATTCCTCTTCGTAGTTTTTTTATTTAGTGTAACTTTCCAATTGATCTTTCATTTCCCCTAAATAATGAAACATTGGCCCTAATTTTTGTCTACATTGTTTACTTATTTCATTTGTAGTGAAAAACAGTAGCAATCACTTTGGATTTATGGAATGGCGACACAGATTCGATTGGAGTGTGCTCTTTTCAACTATTGGAGGGTGTGGGCTGCGAGCTACTGAAATTGCAGGTACTTTTTTGTATGAGAGGCTTATGTTTGTAATTATGGTTGCTTTGAGTGAGCTTGGAACTGTATTTAATTGGAGATTTTGTTCGAAGTGTGTATGTGTTGTTTGATATGTGTATCTGTTGAAACTGTTTTGATTGAACTTGAAATTTTTTTTTATTGAGCTTGTTGAAAATGTTTTCATTGAGGTTACTTGAAATTATAGTGAATTGAGTTTGTTGAAACTGGAACTGGTGTAGTATTTTTTTTTTGTGGTAGTGCGCTATTGTCGGGATAACTGATTAATAATGGACGACTTAATTAGTAGACATGTTAGTGAAGCTATAAGTAAACTTGTTGCGGATGTCCATCATGTTGAGGATAAGGATAGTGTTGAATTGAATAAGAAAAAGGACAAGACAACCACTTCTGACGTTTCGAAGTTTTTTACTAAGATAGGGGTTGGTGAGGATGGGAAAGAGAGGGCACAATGTAATGGTTGTAATAAAAAATATTTGGTTGGGAGTAAAAAGTATAGGACCTCTCATTTAAAGCGTCATCTTGAAAAATGTAACAAAATCAAGTTTGAAGATGTGAGTCAAATGATGATGGATGTGCAAGGAAAATTAAAATCCAAAAAAATAGATCAAATGGTGTCCCGTGAGTTGTGTGCTAATCTTATTATCAGGCATGGTTTGCCATTCAAGTTTGTTGAGTATGAAGAACTTAGGACTTGGATAACCTACTTGAATCATGATGATATTTTGGTGTCTAGAAATACAATTAAAAGTGGTGTTTTGAGAATATTTCAGAGAGAAAAAAACTTGTTGAAGGAAGAGTTGACAAGCATTCCATCTAGGATTTGCATAACTTTAGATTTGTGGACGTCTTCTACTACAGAGGGTTACATATGTTTGACAGCCCATTATGTTGGTAGTAATTGGAAGTTGTCTAGCAAAATTTTAAACTTGTCATTTGCCTCCACCTCACACTGGGTTTGAATTGTGTAAGAAGATAAATGAGTTTTTACATGAGTGGGGGCTTGAAAACAAAATCTTTCCCATCACTTTAGACAATGCTTCTAGTAATGATGTTTTGGTTAAAACCTTAAAAGAGAAACTTGTTTTGCAAAACTCCTTACTTTGTGATGGTGAATTCTTCCATGTGTGTTGTTGTGCACACATTTTAAACCTCATTGTGCAAGAAGGATTGAAGGCGATTGGTGACGGTGTGGATCTAATAAGGGAGAGCATTAAGTATGTTAGGGGATCAGAGAGCAAAATGATAAAATTTAAGCAATGCATTAACCAGGTTGGGGACATTGATGCAAAAAGTACTTTGTGTTTAGATGTTCCCACAAGATGGAATTCAACGTTCTTGATGCTTCAAAGCGCCCTTCAATACCAACGAGTGTTTGGAAGTTTACACTTAGTTGATGAGAATTATAAGTGTTGTCCATCTCCAGATAAATGGAAGAGACCAGAAAAGATTTGTACTTTCTTGATGCCTTTTTATGATATAACAACTTTTACTTTTGCCTCAAGTTATCCCACATCCAATTTATACTTCTTACAAGTGTGGAATATTCAAACTCTTTTAATGGAAAAGGGAAAAGATGAAGATGACCTTATAAGACATATAGCTGAAAGGATGATGATCAAATTTGATAAATATTGGGATGAATACAGTGAGGTCCTTGCATTTGGTGCTATTTTAGACCCAAGAGTGAAGTTGGAAACATTGGGATATTGTTTAGAGCAAATTGATCCCCTTTCTTGGGAAGCAAAGTTAGATACCATCAAGGAGAAGTTGTATAGGCTTTTCTCTCAATATTGTACAAATACTTCAAGTTCAACTGAAGCAAGACGTAGTAATATCTCAACATCTTCTGCTTCCTCCAAATGTCCACATCTTGATGTAAGTTTTCTAAGCATAGTACAACCTTTGTAGTTTAATTATTATTTTTGATGCTGACTTAACTATTTTTTTTTCTTCTCATGTTAGGAAATTAAAAAGCATAGACTCCAAGCTATGGTAAAAATGGGAAGGAATCAATTAGATGTATATTTGGATGAGCCAATATTAGATATAGACTTCACAGAGCCTATGGATGTTCTTGGATGGTGGAAGACTCATAGTGAACGTTTGACAGATTTGGCATTGACGGCAAGGGATTTGCTAAGTATCCCAATCACTACAGTTGCATCAAAATCTTCTTTCAGCATTGGATCAAGAATCTCAAATAAGTATAGAAATCGATTGTTGCCAGAATGTGTTAAAGCACTTATTTGTACTTCAAGTTATATGCATGGCTTTTGTGAAGGTAATTTCCATATTTTAAATTCAGTAAAAATCTTATATTTTTCACACTAATTTTGATATTCTAACTTTTTGTTTCATTTACATGTCATGTTTTAACAAGATGATGAAGTGCCTCACACATTAAAAGATGGAACATTGGAGGGGCCTTCTTCTATGGGTGCTTCAAATACTCTTGGCATAGGAGAACTTAATGAATGATTTTTTGTTTCTGATGTAGTTGATTGTGTTGTACTGATGTAATTGTCTCGTTTTGGACTTCTATCTTCTGTTGTAGTAGTGTTCATAATGTTAGATTGGTTTATGTTGGTTGGATTGAAATTTGAAATTACAGGGGACAACCAACACGTTTTGTAGTGTTTTATGACCTTTTCAGCCACTGTAATTGGGATTTTATTTGTGGTGTAGTGTTTATAATGTTAGATTGGTTTATGTTGGTTGGATGTTGAAGGATTGAGATTTTGTGACTATTTTGTGACTCTTTCAGGCACTGGAATTGGGATTTAAATTTGTGGTGTAGTGTTTAAAATGTTATATTGGTTTATGCAGATCTTATGTTGTGGTTAATTTGTTGTATTGTATGCATTTACCACTGGAACTATGCATTTGGCACTATAACTTTAGTCAAGCAATGATTTGCTTTATGCTTACAATTTTATTCAATACACGCGTTTATTGATTCATGTTATATATGTAAATATGCATACATATCTTTATTGAAACAAGTGGTTGTAAAAAACTACAAATCACCTAGTTGCCACGTCCAAAATGGGAAAAAAAGAGGCAAAAACTGGCGGGTTAGCCCGCCAGCCCGTCCTGGCCCGTATTTTTCGGGCTACCGTCGGGTCGGGTCAAAACGGGCTAGGTTGACCCGTTTTGCCACCCCTAATAAAACATGTTCCATACTTTTACCGCCACGTTACACATATAGAATGACTTATTGTGTTCTCATTCTCACCACACGTAGGACACATGTCATTTACAAGTATTATTCCTATACTTGTTAGGATATCCTTTGTGGCCAAACCTTTAACCATAACTCGTTAAAGATAAACTATTTAGAAGGGTAGCTTTGACCTACCACAATTTCTTGAACATGTCTTCATAATTAATACTCTGATTACCCTTCAATTTTTTATATGCAAATTTCATCGAATACCTTTTATCCTCATCATCATAATCAAGTATCCTTTTTTTCCTTATCTAATGAAATACTTTCAATCTCTGATAAGAAATTTGTTACTTATGATTTTTTTTTCCATTCAAACCATTCTCTCCTGCAGCCTAGTTCCTATTTCCATTTATTATCCTTCCACTTTCCATAGTCAATTAATGTTTCGTTTTTTATTTTTGTATTTGAGTATAATCTAGGGTACACTTCTTTAAGTGGCTTATTTGCAACACAAACTTATTCCGAAAACTTTATCCTAGTACTTGAATCTACTCTCCACATGACACAGTCCTCAAACCTATTTTATGTCAGTTTAGTTAATTCAAATGACAATAATTTCAAAAAAGAATGTTTCTCGTACAAATCCTCCGTGTTTTAAAAAATAAAATACAAATGAAAAAAACAGAAAAGAAATATTAGTGTACAAAAGAGATGAGTGTGGATGAAAGAAATGATATGAGTGTGAATAGAGAATATGGGGATAAAAGTGTGGACATATGGGATGTGTGTGGATGAAAGAGATGTTTGTTGAAGGAGATCAGTGTGGGTGAAAAAGATAAATATGGATGAAGTAGATGAATATGAGAAGTATATAGGAAGTGAGGGAGAAAAATTATGAGTGAAAAGATTTGTTATCTTTAAATATATGATTTTTTAGATTAAAAATGATTTATTGTTCTTATTCGTTGCACGAAGGTTCATGGATTCATAACATATAAATTAGTGTTGGCTTGGCTGGTGCTAACTTAAACAAATAAAAAATAAAAATGATTAAATATTTTTTTGGTTTCTAAGTTATTTTTAAAATTGTGTTTTATTTTTAAATTAAATATATGCATATTTCATCTATGCACTTAATGAAAGTCATGTATAACATCTTTTCCAACAAACACGTGAAGATTATATTTTTACTATGGAACTTTGTTTGTCCTATGATTAACATTTTATGTGTTGTTTGTTGGTGAATATATTCATAAAGTGTAAAGGCAAAATAAGTATATATTCAATTTAGAAACGAAACATAAAATTTCAAAATAATGAGATAAAAAATATTTAATTAAAATAAATAAGATTAATGTCAATTTAGGCGATATTAACTTTATTAATTTGAATATTATTTTATTTAATGTCAGTTAAGCTAAGCTGGTTTAACATTAACATAAATATTTTAGTATTTAAAAAGGTTAAAAGTAATTAAGATAACATCATGAATTGAAGTTATTCTATTAGAGTCCAACATGAAGCCTATAATATTAAGATCAACTAAGTCGACTAACATAAATATTTATTTATTAAAAAGGCTAAAACTAATTTTACGTTTTTTCATATTTTTTTTTCAACAAAACAACCGACTCTAATAATATTATAATTTGACCTATATTTAAGAGTTACTTTTATGTTTTTTATAATAAATTTTAATTAATTTTCAATGATTTTTATAACTATAGGACAATTATAGAGCTGTCAAAACGGGTAACCCGGTTCGACCTGGCTCAACCCATCATGGGTTGATGATTTAATGAACAACCCAACTCGGCTCACTTTTTAGCGAGCCAAAAAAATTCGAACCCAGTCCGGCCCACCACGGGTTGGCGGGTTACATGGGTTGGCTCACGGGTTCACTTAATTAAAAAAATATATTATTTTTTTTATTTTTTTTTCAGTCAAAATTAAATTGTAATTCTAATTAAAATTTAAATAAACTTTAATACAATCCAAATACAAACCAAAATAAAAAAATTACAAATTATTTATGTGTTGGATAAAAAAACAAGCTAACATGACCCAAATGTAAAGTCTAACTTAATAAGAAATAAATAAAAAACACTTGTGTGATCCTTTTATCCACCAATCCGGCTCACCACGGGTTCAACTTGAGTGAGTCGGGTTCTACAGAGCCGGGTCAAAAATTAACCCGTATTGAAATTTGTAAAAAAGTTTCAACCCAACCCGACCCGAACCCGTGGTGAGCCGGGTTAGCTTGCGGGTTCCAACCCATTTTAACAACTCTAGACAATTATATATGAATAGCCTTTTGCATGACCGTTATGAATTGATTTGTACACTTATAAGTACAAGACAAACCTAACCTTAAATAATGAAAAATTTAGTGTCTAAAAATAATTAGTAATGTAGTGACCAATTTAGACACTAATTTATAAATTAAAAGTTATTGATAATTAAAATAGTTTCAAAAAATTATTATATGTTTCTAAATTTTTAATTAAAATAGTTTCTATTATGAATTGATATCTAAATTACTCATTAATATTAACTATATAGATTTTAGTTGTCAAAGAAATTAATTTTTAAATTAGTTTCTAAATAATTAATTAGAAATTAATTATTGTGTTATATATATATATATATATATATATATATATATATATATATATATATATATATATATATATATATATATTATAATGTTGAATATACTGATATGAATTAAATAAAGAGATTAAATTAAATATAAACTTTTACGTGGAAAAGAATAACTAGATTAGCCAAAGTCAAAGTAATTTTCTTGATTCTCAATCTGAAAATACGCGTTGCAATGTATATCCATCAAGTCCCTGAGTTAAGGAGTTGTTGTTTCTTTTATCTCTTCCTTCTTTTTTACTGTATTTTTAAATTCTTCTTATCTCTCTTTTTCTTCTGCCTACACGCCTAAGAATATAGGATACATTTTTTTCCTTTACAATTTAAACAAAACAACATAATTCGTCGAATTATTAGCACTACCTATAATAAGGGTCTTTTCCGTAGAACACGTAAAAGTAGAAACAAAAAAAGACAATGTCTGCAAGGATTTAAGTATATATTTTATAACAAAAGTCTTAATTAAGGTAATAAGTTCATTTAATGCTCAATCATGACATGCTAAAATTTATGGAATATTATTGTTTCACTTTAATTATACACGTAAAAACATCATCAATACTTTTCACAAACAACTCATATGTCAACTCAATTTCAAGTTATCCATTTGCTTAGGAAATTTATATTGACAAATTGCTTAATTCATAACCATTGTCTCCTTCTTCAAGATGTTGTATATTTAATGCAAATACTAAACTATTATAAGTAATAGTTATTTATATAAATCCTTTTCTATAATTTGAAATGGTCCAAAATCTTATAAACACAAAATAAACCTTTATTGATAAGCAAACTCGTTGAATCTAATTAAGTAACTCTTGTTGTAATGCTCTAATGGGATTAGTTGTAAGCACCGATGGACGAAAAGATTTGTCATGAAACAAATATTTTGAACTAGAATTTTGCCATGGATATGCTTGTGGTACTCTATAGGATTCCGAATTTTAGGGTACCCTACATTTATACGACGACCCCATTTTGATGAATGGAGAAATTCAACGTTTGGCTTGACGTGAAAAGGGTTGGGGTTTGGCTCTAGAAAGGTGTTTTGGAAATAGTAGTGATAGAGAAAAACTCAAATTCTAGGTGAGTCTAATATATTTTGAGTTAATTCAAAGTGTTTGATAATTTCTAATTATCGATTGAATGAATATAATCTTAGTTTATTAGAGTTTTGACAAGAGCATCTATAAGGGGCCCAATTCTCAACATTGGTCGGTTGTCATCTCCATCAAATTTGATGTCTACCTCAGTTTCCTTCCCTACAGAATCATGGCAAGTGAGAAAAGAAAAATCTGTTTATTATATGTCACCGCATAAACCATATTACGATTAATGCCAAAATTGACCCACTTACCTTAATTAATCTCTAACTTAATTTCGGAAATTTGCTACTAATAATAATCTAGCTAGTTCATTAATCAAAAGGAGATTTCTCCCACTCCAACCTTGAACTACTTTTGTAGTCTAATCAAAATCTCATGGCCGGATTAAGTCATAGACATGAACATATAATGAAGTTATTAATTGAGTTATTTAAGTTAATATTAAGAGGAATTTATAAATACAATTTTTTGATTAACTTATTGAGATGCTCATAGGATGCACTAATTAATACATTTGATTTCATATTTGTATTTGAGATATATAATTAATTTAGGAATTCAATATTTTTATTATGATTTTATCATAAATATGACATACACCTCAATTTTTAAAATATATGAAAACTTTGTACATATTAAAAAATGACAATATATTTAAAGTTGAAATATTAAGGACACCAACATAAAAACATCAATTAGAAAAACATGTAAAAAATTGATTTGTATATATATGGTCTAAATCAAATTGTTGTAAGGTGAAACAATAAATTGTGAAAGAACAAGTATCATTGGATGCGACTATTTCAATTAACAATATTAGCATATTGAAAAGTTTGAACATTAACGAAAAAGAAAAACCAATTGGAATATGAATACTAAGTGGACAATATGACATAAAATCGACAAACATAAATATGTTAAGAAAGTTAGAAAATGGAATTAATATTCAAAATTAAATTAGAAGCAATGTGTTGGGCATGGGTGATGTGGAAAGATGTAGAGACAGAAAATATGTACCTAGTATTAATAGAAGACATTAAAAACAAAGTGAAGGTTGTAGGGTAAAAAAGATAATTTGATGAGAAAAAGAGTTTGCATGGTCCAAAAGAGTACGGCCAAGTATCTTGTGGCATGCATGCAAAGTTCCAGAGAGGTGCTCCCTAATAACCGGTTATAAAATCTGTTTCTGGAAGACAACATGCGTAATACTGTATTTCTAATTTATAACATGGTGTGTGTTGTGTGTGGGCATAGGACATACACTTTGCGACCCATATCTGTTAATAATTATCTTCACCTGAAATATGTTACTCACGTCTTTTCTTTCTTCGGATAAGACTTCCCAAATGCCTCTTTCTTTATTCGATGAGATTAGTTATGTTTACCTACAAAGTCTCTTTTTTTCTTTTTTATTTGGATTAATTTTTTATGTCGAAGAAAAACTAATGTATTAACTCCTGTATTTTAAATTTAGTTTTATCCTACAACTCGAGCATGATTTTAAATTTAACTCTATTCTACTATTTTACAAAACATGTAAAATAAGGATTATTCATGTGTCTAGGATTATACATTTATAAGTGATAAGTAGCGATCCGGTAAGAAGGGAAAGGGACGTAAAGTAGGAATATTAAATTCTATAAGTTTATTTTCTAAAATAGAAAATTTTCAAAATTTTATAATTTTGAAGTATAAGTCCATTAGAAATTTTAAAGAATTAATAGTAAATCCACACAATACTTATTTTAATGGATACATGATAAGTTATGGACATAAGTTATGTTGGTTAGTTCATTCCACCTCGTAATAGGTTTATAGGGGTTACGAATCATGTGAAACATATCTAAGTGGGCTAGTGGATCAAAGTATACAATTTGTCTTACAATTTTTATTTTTTACATATGCAGGCCATTTCTGTATTGCACAACCCTTATCGCCCCTACTTATGAGTTTTTTTAAGGACGTTAACAAGGAGACATAATACAAATGAAACCAGAGTTAAACTCATAAAAGATAATATTATCTTTAATCTAAACAATGAATTTATGAATGTTTTATCTTATAAAGTGTTCAAAGTTCTTTATATGTGTCTGATATAGGACTTAAATTCACATTTGTATTTCTGATAGGAAGTGGGCTTTAAACATAACTCAAACCCACAAAACCGGCTTTGTAAGATGAGGTTTGCACACTTTTTGGGTGGAAGAGAATGTCCAAGACATGAAAGCTCACTAGGATAGGCTCTAACCTAGCCCTGATACTATGTTAGAAGTGGATTTTAATCCTAATTTAACCCCACAAAACCGGACTTGTAAGGTGAAGATTGCACCCATTTATATATTGTGAATTGGCCTTATCTCTAGTTAATGTGAGACTTCTAACAATTTCCAACAAATAGTATATTAAGAAGTATATTATAAATTTAATCAAACTTAACAAAATCAACTTATAAAGCAAATATTTCTCTTGGTTATGTATTGTAAATTGACTTTGATCTTCAACCTTATGTATTTTTATGATTCTGGACAAGTTGTTTGAAGGTAGAATCAATTTTATTCAAAAACGAAACAGCTATATCTTTACTAAAATTACGTTAGGTAGGAGAGAAAATCAATTGTGATATTTCTAAAACCGCTGATGTCGCTAGAGGATTTAAATTTGGAATATATTTTTCAAATATGTGTTAGATTTATCAATATTTAGATTCAAATATGTTAGGTGTGTTTGATTTGTGTTGCAGTCTTTAATCACAGTGAAATATCAACTAATGCAAAGGATGCTTTTTAGCATATAGTACTCGGTGACAAGCGTTAGAATGATAGTTATGTATGGCATATTCTGCATAAATTAAAAAATAACATGAAAGTTTTCACTGTTTCTTTTCATAATAGCTAATTCAAAACATCAAAGTTTCCACAGATAGGTTTATGAACATGTTACCATGTGAGCGATGTTAAAAATTTAATTCTCCATCCAATTTTTTATTTTATTTTAATAAAACTATAGGTGGATTTAGGGTTTAGAGATAAAATACAACTTTATTAGGTGGATTAATTTTACACTGAGTAAAAATATTTATAGTGAGTTCGCTGTTAACTTGAACATAATAATTTCTTTCATTATCAATTCAAACCAAAATTAATTGCATAATTACTTACTTAAACACATGTTAAATAGCAGGTTCTATAGCTATTGGAATGATTTGATAAGAGCAATAATGATAATGGGCTTGGTTAAGGAGATAAGGCTTAGCGATGAATAAGGGCAAACACAATAATTGTGTATGCTTATAGAGAAAACACACATAGTTAATGCAAGCTATTGTAATTAAAGTGAAACACAGTGCAGAAAGAACGTTTTCCCCTGTATGGTCCAGAAGAGGATAAAGACACAATTTTTTTATCTCCCCAAATAAAGAAATACTTTCAAATTTTGAACCCATTACTTTTAGGTCACAAGATTCATCAATTTTATCATCATAACATATAGTATCAAGACTTCCCCTCTAGTTAATGTTATTGTCGAAAAAAAAACAAGAAAATGATATATAAACACATATATTATAATTTCTCTTTTCTTTTGTTACATCATCAATTATACCTTTTATTTTTCGCTAATTGCATCTTTTGAGGGTTAAAAGTGAAACTATAACTACTCAATCTAAAACTAGTATGGTCTTGGGGCAAGCTTTACCTAACACATAACTGAGATTTATTAGCTCTTTCTGGTCAATTAAAAACGTGATGATCTATGAGAAATGGATTAATTAGGACTATAATTAAACTTAATCCATGTAATAATTTATGTTGAATAGAGTTTGGTGTATACCAAACTTTTCCCATATGCAAGAGGACAAAAGAGATGAACAGAAATAAACCAAGATGGCCCATAAAATGTCTTCTCAGTAGCCCAGTGACGTGATCTCAATACTCTATCTTCCTCCACTCTCCTATTCCTTTCACTTTCACCTTTCACCTCCCTCTTTCCCTGGCTTTATTTAGAAAAAACCAGCCCCAACTCCAACACCTCCTTCTCTCTCTCTTCATTCTGATTCACCATTTCACAGTTTCAGCAATGTCTAGCAGTGGCAGCCACGGTGCAGAAGGTTCATCAACCAACATTCCTCTAGATTACCACCTCCAGCACCAGCACCAGCACCAACACCAGCAGCTGCAGCAGCAGAGTCCAGTCACACTTAGCCGCTATGAGTCTCAGAAGAGAAGGGACTGGAACACTTTTGGACAATACTTGAAGAACCAAAGACCCCCAGTTGCTCTCTCTCAGTGCAATTGCAACCATGTCCTTGATTTTTTAAGGTATCTGGACCAGTTCGGAAAGACCAAGGTTCACCTCCAAGGGTGCATGTTCTATGGACAGCCTGAACCACCAGCACCATGCACTTGTCCTCTCAGACAAGCTTGGGGGAGTCTCGATGCTCTCATAGGTCGACTCAGAGCGGCCTACGAAGAAAATGGAGGCTCCCCAGAGACTAACCCTTTTGCTAGTGGCTCCATCCGTGTCTACCTTAGGGAGGTCAGAGAGTGCCAAGCTAAGGCTAGAGGTATACCTTACAAGAAGAAAAAGAAGACCCCTAAGGGAAATCTTGAAGAATCATCAACCTCCTCCATCCATTTCTCTTGAATATTCTTCCTCTGGAAGATCTGTGTTTCACCTAATATTGGTAATTATATCATTTTGTCTTCAGTCTTATCTTATTCTGATGGATGTGGAATATCTAACGTATCTTCTTCGATATAACAACAATCAAGTTTTTTTCAATCTAAAATTTCACACAAACACTCCAAATTTTTCATCACTACACCAACCTGATGCTTCTTTCTCTATCATCTGTTGTTGGTTAGATGCGTAAGCCATGGCCAGCATCAAGTTATGGTAATAACATATATATATATATCTCAACCTAAACTATAGTACAATGTTTTGGAGCATTAGGGGGTGCCCATATAGATTATGTGTGTGTTATTATTAATAAGTACTACGAGTTTGAATATAAAGAGATAGAGCTAGAAAGAACTAAACTTATTGAGTAGTTTCATATGCACTGATATTAAAATTTTATAATCTGATGGATGGATCTGGGACAAAAAAACTAATGCTTTATGTACATAGTTTTTCTTATTCACGAACCACATAGGATGCAATATATACTATTTAAGTGTTGGTACATTATACGGACAAAAGCATTTCCAATGCCGTGTTCATTAGGTTGCGAAATTAGAGGCGACTGTATGTAAATAAGATCCAGAAAAGATTAATTTAATCTCCATGTTGGCTTTGCAACAAAAACAAAGTTTATGGCACATCAACTGATTTCATTACTTTTATGATTACTTTCTCCCAATTCATTTTTTCTTTTAAAAATTAAGCAGATTTTTGACACATGCAGTAATCAAGTGATGTGTCGTGTGTGTGTAAATATATATATATATATATATATATATATATATATATATATATATATATATATATATATATATATATATATATATATATAATTTGTCAAGTTATACTAAGCATCCAATAAACGTTTTTGTTAACATAAATGATTATTTAAGGTTCTAGGTTTCAAATAAAACATGCCAAATTTTTGAAAAGTTTTTGGAATGCATTCTCTCTGCAAGTCTTTTTCTAATTTACAATTTTTTTCTAAGAAAGACATGATTGAATGGAATCTTTCAGATAGATGTTGGAGAAACCTAATGCTAATTAAATATTGAATGTATTGTTCTAAGAATAAACATTTCTCCACCATCCTCAGTTTATAATATGTCCCACTTATATTGTAATATATATGTTTATTTAAAATATCCTTACAAGATTTGATCTGATATACCCTTACTTATCTTTTCTCCACTGTGTTTGTTTCACCACATGTACCTTGATTTGATCATGTGGTCTACTATCTGATGCTGAGAATTTTATCCATTAATCAAAAAGCAAATTAGTGTTGTAATGTTTTGAGTAGTGGTTGTGTATTTTGTGAGCAAATATTTTGTTGGTTAGGCGAATGCTTAAGCTTTGTGCTGCCCGTCATCTCACATGTTTTTGTCGGTTTTTGTTCCAAGTGGAATTTCAATGGCATTTTGAATAGACACACGTTTGTATTTTATATATTAAAATAGAACATGGAATGCTATTCAAGGTACAAGCTCTTGGTTTCAAGTGATTATTCTACTCAAACTTGTCAAAACTTACTGCACATGTTGATTTTTTTTTTATAGCTTAGTCATAATTAAATCATATAACATAGTTTATTGAGCTTTTTAATTATTTTGTGTGGGCTTCTTCAGCTTAATGCTTCCTGTTAAGACAACAATAATGCAGAAATCAAGTGTAGCCTCTGCTCAGTGTCAGCTTAGAACAAGTTAGGGTTTTCAAGGTTGTCTTTCTGATCAAAGTATATATATGAAACTGTTGTTGACAGCTTTTGTGGTGTGAGTCACAGATTATTGGTGAAACAGTAATTAACATTCACTTGTGTGCTCCCTGAATCAGATGATATATCTGCCATGTTGGGGCCAACTTTCTCTCTTTTTCTCTGTTCCATTTTCTTCCTTTTTTCTAGCCGTGAGAGTTAAAGTCATGAATTACATTTTCACGTACACATATCATGTTCATAGGTTTCACAAATTACACACAACACCACCTAGCTCTATAGTCTACCTCATCAAACACATCACTGCTTAAAAATAGTGTCGTGTGTTTGAATTATTAGTTGAACACATGAACTATTACACAGCTAGCTGTACCATGAAGAGTTCTTATCGGATAAGCTAAGCTGTACCATGTAAAGTAATAGTCCATATCCTTTTCAAACCTTTCACCTGGACGATAATCCTTCTAACTAATGCAGCATTTGGATATTCCTCAATCAACTTCTTGTGGAAACTGTGTTTTCCTTCTAGTTTTTTTTTTTTTTTTATCTTTTAAATGCATGATGGTTTTCATATATATTTCATAAGATTTGGTAAGTTATATATACAGTGTAAATTATTTATTTAACTTGACTGATTATTTGGATATTCTTAAGTTCTTCTATACTTCTGCTGACTGAATGCTTTCCTTGATCTCTATGCAGGATAATGTTGCATATTATATAAATTAAATTGAAGGAGTTCTTACTTTTAAGGCCAGTTCTTGGGAGGTTTCTTCTCTATGCGCTTCTTCAGTACTTTTAAATTTTCAGTTTAATTTGTTTACCCGAGAATTTGTAATTAAGCTCTTAGCAGAACCGAAAGTTCGATCGTGACACAATGCTGTTTTATGCCTCAGCGTATCTTATATATATATATATATATATATATATATATATATATATATATATATATATATATATATATATATATATATATACATATTCAAACATGATTTCCATGTTTACTTATGTAGTTGCTCCCCTTTTCATGCATCAGTTGCACTATGTAAGACGTATTTAAATAAATTTGGCTTCAATATATAATTTTTCTTATCTGTATAATATTTACTTTCTGTCATGAGTGCCTTTGGTGATCATCACAAAATTATAATGGTAACATGAATTCCTTAATATCTCTTCCTATATATATATATATATATATATA